>Ga0129311_1000024_pt1 | contig 148022 bp, 143 predicted proteins | sample Go1ome_FD_94435 | JGI IMG/M metagenome (GOLD analysis project Ga0129311, IMG submission 94435) | Western lowland gorrila individual fecal microbial communities from Wisconsin, USA - Go1022B metagenome | ecosystem: Host-associated > Mammals > Digestive system > Large intestine > Fecal | place... | reverse complement strand
TTGCTTACAAGCTAAACTGGATGTCCATTTTAGTGATGATGTTAATTTTGGTGAAGGAATTTTAAATGATTATTTTGACCAAGTTAGACGAAAGAAGAACTTTCAAATTAATGATTTGATTTTAATAGATTTATATTTTGCTTGCCTTGCTTCTGCTAAATCGTTTGTGGGAATCTATAGCTTAGATTTGTATGATGAATTAATGGAGTGTTTACTAAATCAAGAAAATCTTTCACCAGAAACTTCTTTGATTTTAAATAATGTTTTGTTAAATAATGTAGATTTGGTTTTACGATTCCATAGAGAATCTTTTATGAAACGAATTATTATAAAAAGTGACACTATCATGACAAGTGTTCATGATTTTCAAAGACGTCCAGTTTTAAGTTTAGTTGAGTGGAAATATTATTTACAATTTAAAAAAGATTTTTTAGCGGCACAAAAATCTTACTCCAATGCTATTTTATTTGCTAACTTAATTGGAGATACTTATTTGGAAAATAAGTTAATAGAAGAATGGGAATTGGATACAACAACATGACATTTTAGTGGGGATGTAATAGAAGTGAGCTAGGCAAGTAATACTTGTGAATTTTGGAATTGCCTTTGCTCTTAGACGCATAAAAAGACAAACCTCAAGAAAAGAGGTTTGTCTTTTGTTTGAAGCGCCGTAGAGGCGTTTTTTATTTACAAAGCTTTTGCTTTATCGATAGTGGCATCGATACTTGAAATGACACTTGCTGTCAATCCTGTTTTTTCAAGGTCGAGAAGTCCTGCGATGGTTGTTCCGCCAGGGCTTGAGATTTTATCAATCAAGTCATGTGGGCTGTCAGAACCTTGAAGAAGATTTTCAGCACTAGCAAGGACCGTTTGTGTCACGATATCGAGTGATTTTTCTTTTGGAATACCGTATTTGACACCAGCTTTGGCAAGAGCTTCGATAAATAGGTAAATGTAAGCCGGGCTAGAGCCTGCAAGAGCTGTAAAAGTATCAAAGTCTTTTTCAGGAATGTCAAAAGTTGAACCAAAGCTGTCAGTGATTTCTTTGGCGGTTGCTAGGAGTTCTGCAGAAACGTTGTCATTGCTACAAATCGCTGTTGTGCTTTTTAGAATTTGAGCATTGAGGTTTGGCATGATACGAATTAATGGAAGATTTGGGTCTGTTAATTTACCAAGGCGTTCCAATGTTACCCCTGCTGCCATTGAAAGAATGGGTTGGTGGAAGTGAAGTCCAGCAAGGACTGGTTCAAACATTTGTGGTTTGATACCAAGGATAACCAAATCAGATTGGTCAATGAGTTCTTGGTGTGAAAGAGCTGCTTCAACTTCAAGCTGCTCTGCGATTTCGCGTGAGCGAGGAAGTGAAGATCCTGAAATGATGATATCGTGCGATGTTGTGTTGAGTCCGTTGATAATGGCAGTTGCCATTTTTCCAACTCCGATAAATCCAATTTTCATAGTAAGACAAAGGGGAAGTGCAACAGAGCTGCTTAATGACCTGAGTCCCCTAGCTCCTTTCTAGTATTTTTTGATGAGGTCAACAGTTGAGCGGTCTAATTTTTTAACAATAGCTTGAAGGAAAGCTTGCGCTTGCAAGAAGTCATCCATAGCATAAAGGCTTTGGTGTGAATGAATGTAACGCGCACAAACACCGATAGTTGTCGATGGGATACCACCGTTTTTAAGGTGAGCAGCACCAGCATCTGTACCACCTTTGGCAGCATAATATTGATATTTGATACCAGCTTCTTCAGCGGTTGTGAGTAAGAAATCACGCATATCTTTTAACATGATATGTCCTGGGTCGTAGAAACGGAAAAGTGTTCCGTCGCCAATTTTACCTTGGTTGCCATAAATGTCACCAGCAGGTGAGCAATCAACGGCGAAGAAGAGTTCTGGTTGGAATTTTGTGGCAGAAACGTGTGCGCCACGAAGACCAACTTCTTCTTGAACATTAGCACCAGCAATGAGAGTGTTATCAAGTTTTTGCCCTTTAAGGCTTTCAAGCAATTCGGTTACCATAAGCACACCGAAGCGATTGTCCCAAGCTTTAGAGATAACATTTTTTTGGTTGGCTGTGAGAATTGTTTCAGATTTTGGTACGATGATGTCGCCTGGAAGAATGCCAAATGATTCTGCTTCAGCTTTGTCTGTAAATCCAGCGTCGAAAATGATGTCATCGATTTTTGGAAGAGCAGCAGAGCCATTTGCTCCACGAAGGAAATGCGGTGGAACAGAACCAGAAACGACTGGAATGGCGCGACCGTCACGTGTGTAAAGAGTAAAACGTTGTGAGCTTAGCACCAAAGGATTCCACCCACCAATGCCAACAGCACGCATGGTACCGTCAGCTTTGATGTCGCTGACCATGAAACCAACTTCGTCCATGTGAGCGGCAACCATGATGCGTGGTGCATTTTCAGCAGCAGAGTTTTTAATACCAAAAATACCACCGAGACCGTCAGTTTGCACGTCATCAACAAGCGGTGTGATTTTTGAACGAAGATAGTTACGAACGCTATGCTCGTATCCTGCAATACTATCAAGTTCTGTGATTTCTTTTATTTTTGAAAATAATTCTGACATAAAAACCTCGATTCTTTCATAAATGAATAGTTATTTTCTGATTTAAACTCCAAATGCCTCAGAATAGGCTAATGTGCCATGCAACGGAGGAGCTGATTGAATCAATTTAATCCCCATAAAATGATTGCTCGGAACATCGAAAGGAGGGAGAATGCCCCAGTTTTTTGCTGCTTGATAGCCAAATCTTGAGTAATATTGAGGGTCACCTAAGACAATACTATAAGGAAACTGTAGAGCTTGCGCTAATTGATGCCCTTTCTTAACTAGGGCGGATCCAATCCCTTGCTGTTGATAATCGGGATGGACAGCGAGGGGAGCTAAAGCTAGGACAGTAGTATGATTGACCTGTGCTTTGGTGAATAAGATATGACCGACTATCTGACCGTCAAGCTCGGCAACTAAAGATAATTCGGGAATGAATTCTTTGCTTTGACGTAGTCGTCGGACAAGTAAATGTTCTTGATGATCAGAATAAGGTAGGGATGCAAATGCTTTTTTGATAACCTGATCAACAGCAGTAATATCTGATGCTTGCTCTTGTTTAATAAACATGCGTTCTCCTTGTGCTTCTTGTATCCTGTAACTATAGCCTTTGGTAAGCATTATCAGTAGCAACTATGACAACTTCAGATTGACATTGAGTAACAGTTTGTTGGTTGGTGTTCTTCTTAGCCTTCAGTCAAAGGCAAACAAGACACTAACTGAGAATCCCTCTACCATAACGATGCTACGAAATCCGATAGTCTGAACCAGTGGCTAGCTTTGTCGTAATTGTTTCTACGTGACTGCATTATATCATATTCTGTGAAAGTCTGACAGTCTCAATCTTAACCAAGTAGATTTGTTTAATCTTAGTGCTTATATAAGTGCTGAAGTGGTAGCAATCACCTACTGTGACTGCTAGGTCAGATGTCTTAGTAATGGTAACTGCAGCATTTCGACTCAAAATCCTATGTCATGTTCTTTGGAAATCTGCTAGGAAATATGCTAAAATAAAGCGTATGAGAAACAAAAAAAGAAACTTACTGTCACGTTTTAGTCTAGTGGGAGTTGGTGGTGTCATCATTTTGGGAACAATCCTAAAAAAACAACGCGAAGAAAAGCGCCAAGAAAAGATTAAGCAAGCCATTCGTGATTATTTTAGTCGATTTGACAATATCTCGGTGCTTTATGTGAATGCTTTTGAATCTGATAAGGAGAGAACGACTGGTGGTCTTGTTTTAGAGGACGGTCGGACGTTTCAATTTGTTTACCAAAATGGTGAGATTAGCTATGAGGAGGAGAAAAATGATTAGCCCAAAATCCTATGAAGAAATGGCTACCTATCTAGAAAAACCTGAAAAAGTGGTTTTCTTTTTTACGGCAAATTGGTGCCCAGACTGCCAATTCATCTATCCAGTCATGCCTGAAATTGAAGCAGAAAATCCAGAATTCACCTTTGTCCGTGTGGATCGTGATGATTTTATGGAAGTAGCACAACGTTGGAATATTTTTGGGATTCCAAGTTTTGTAGTGACTGAAAATGGAAAAGAAATTGGTCGTTTAGTTAATAAATTACGCAAAACCAAAGCAGAAATTAACAGCTTTTTAGCTGGATTGAAATAGGAGAGAAAATGATTTTTACGTACAACAAAGAACATGTCGGTGATGTCCTCATGGTAATTGTCAAAGATAGCAAAGGTGCTAAACTTGACTATGAACGCAAAGGCAATGTCTCACGCGTTTTCCTTGAGAAAAATGGTGAAACAGTTGCTTGGAATATTTTTGAAGTGTCAAGTTTGGTTACAATTGAAGGTGTTGGTCAAGTTACTCTATCTGACCAAGACGTTGCAACATTGAACGCTGAATTGACAAAAGAAGGTTTCGGCGAACAATTGGAAAATGACCCTTCACCAAAATTTGTTGTTGGTCAAATCAAAGAAATGGTTGCTCACCCAGACAGCGACCACTTGAACATTTGCCAAGTGCAAATCTCAGATGACAAAACCGTTCAAATCGTTGCAGGTGCGCCAAATGCCGCTGTTGGTTTGAAGACAATCGTAGCTCTTCCAGGTGCTATGATGCCAAACGGAAGCCTTATTTTCCCAGGTGCCCTTCGTGGCGAAAAGAGCTTTGGTATGATGTGCTCACCTCGCGAATTAGCCCTTCCAAATGCCCCGCAAAAACGTGGTATCATCGAACTTGATGATACAGCCGTAGTCGGCGAAGCCTTTAACCCAGAAAAACACTGGAAAGGGTAAGAAAAAGAGCTTGAGAGAAATTCTTAGTTAAGAAAAACAGAGATTCACGTATTTGTGAGTCTCTGTTTTTAATTTATGTGTTGTATTTAGGGCTTGCGGAAGGTAAGGTGTTGCAAGAAAGCGATATCTTTGTAAGGTTCTTGGTTAGCCACAGCTAATTCAATTTCTGTTAGGCGTTCTAGCCACCCTTCTTCTGTTTTAAAAGCGTTTGGTTGGAGGGCATAAAAGGTGCGCAGACCTTGATAATTTTCAAGTGTTAAGTTGGTTTTGCTGGTTAATTCGTCAATACTGTAAGTTTCACCATGTCCGAATGATGAGCTATTGTAGCTATCTTTTCCTTCTAAAAGATGAAGAGCATCCTCGATGTTATTGTTAAAAATAACCTGATGTATCACTTTTCCAGTGAGGTTGTGCTTAATCAAAGACAGTTCACCATTTGGCTTTAACAGACGTTCAAATTCACCAAGGTATTTTTGGTGGAGAGATTTATCAATGTACTCAAAGACATTGTGGCAAATGATGACATCAAAGGATTGTTCTGGTAAGTTTTTAAGAACTTCTAAACTACCATTAATTTTAGTGAATGTCTGTGTATCGTCGGCAAAAAGCATATCGGCATTTGGTTCAACGGCAGTAACGGTATTATTTTGTGATAAGTATTGTGAGGTTGTCCCAAAACCAGCACCGAAGTCTAAGACTTGCTTGTTTTTGATATGGCTGAGCTGCGCAAAAATCAAACGGTACATGATTTTTCCCCAAGGCTGATTTGGCATTTCCTTATAGGCATTAATATTGACTGTCATAAAATCTCCTATCTGTAAAAATTGATTTTATTTTAGCAGAATTGTTTGAAAATTTCATTTTTCAAGTAGATTAACAACTTCTTTTTCGAATAATAAAATAAGGAGGTAATGATGTACAATAAAGTTATTATGATTGGTCGTTTGACGGCGCAGCCTGAGCTTGTGACGACGTCAAATGAGAAATTTGTTACACGTGTAACACTAGCAGTCAACCGCCGTTTTAAATCGCAAAATGGTGAGCGTGAGGCTGATTTTATTTCAGTTGTGGTTTGGGGACGTTTGGCAGAAACACTTGTTTCTTATGCTGGAAAAGGAAGTCTGATTTCGATTGATGGCGAGCTTCGCACACGTAAATATGAAAAAGATGGTCACACGAATTATGTGACAGAAGTGCTTTGCCATTCTTTCCAACTTTTAGAAAGCCGTGCCCAACGTGCCATGCGAGAAAATAATGTGGCAAACGACCTCGCTGATTTAGTTTTGGAAGAGGAAGAATTACCATTTTAACCAACCCAAGCTCGAGTTAGTTTTTGACTTGGGCTTTTTTTGTTATTGTCAGGAAATAGTTTTTGAAACCCTTTTCAAAAAATGCTATACTGAGAGAAAATAGGAGGAAAAGTACAATGGTAAAAATAATTTTTAGTGATATTGACGGCACTCTTATTAATGATGCCTTGAAAGTGACGCCTAGGACACGCCAAGCCATTCGTCATGCTGTTGATACAGGTATTTTATTTGTTCCAGTTTCGGCGCGTATGCCAGAGGCGATTAAGCCAATTTTGAAAGATTTTTTACCTGATGTACCCATGATTTCCTATAATGGTGCCCTCATCCAAGATGAACAAGGACAAGTGATTGATAGCTGTCCGATGAGTCCACAAGAAGCGCAAGCGATTTGTCAGTATTTAGAAAAAGAAGTCTCTGACGTTGCTTGGAATGTTTACAGCGGTGAAAAGTGGTTGTCCCAAAACCGTGCTAATCGTTGGATTTCACGTGAAGAGCGCGTGGTGGGCTTAGCCTCTAAGGAAGCGAACTTGGAACAAATCGGTCGATTGCCAGAAGTTCATAAAATCTTGTTAATGGGTGAGCCAGAACGCATGGAAGCTTTGGAAAATAAGCTAAAAAGCCTCTATTCAGATTTATCAATTGCAAGGTCACTGCCTTATTATATCGAAATTATGGCAAGTGGGATTCATAAAGGAAGGGCAGTTCAGACTTTGGCGCAGCATTACGAGGTTGATATGGCAGACACGCTTGCTTTTGGTGACAATTTTAACGATTTAGACATGCTAGAGGCAGTAGGTGAAGCTTATGTTATGGCAAATGCGCCTCAAGAAGTCAAGGAGCAAGTCGGACACGTAACAGCTAGTCACAATCATGACGGTATTGCCTTAGTTCTGGAAAAACTTGGCATAAGTAGTTTCGAATAAATAGAGTATAAAAAACACCTGCGGGTGTTTTTAAAATTCGTTAGAATAGAATGAGGGCTTATCTCTGACTGAATTGTCTGTACAATTTAAACGTGTTATAATTAAGGCAAATATAGCTATCAGTGGTCTCTTGGTTTTATTGAAAAGGTATGAGATGAAAAAACGGAAATATATCGGTGTTTTGATAAGCGCTTTTATTGGGGTTCTTGCCATTGTTGGGGTTTATTGGAACTATAAAATGGTTCCTTCAAATGAAAATCAGGTTAAGATTGGTGCGACCTACATGACCATGAACAATGATTTTTACAAGGTATTAAACAACGAGGTTGAAAAAATTGTTGAGGAAAATAATGATATTTTGTACACTAGAGACCCTGCTTTGGATGTTGATAAACAAACGCAACAGGTTGAATCGTTTATTGAAAAGGGTGTTAATATCATTATCATCAATCCTGTTGATGCAAACAGTCAAAAATTAATAAAAGCTTTGAAGAAAGCGAAAAGAGCTGGGATAAAAATTGTTGTTGTCGATAGTCAACTATCAGATGATTCTTCAGTAGATACGACGATTGTATCGGATAATTATCAAGCTGGTGTTTTATGTGCTCAAAATTTAATGCAGACGCAGTCAAGTGCCAAAATTTTGTTATTGGAACATCAGAATGCAGTATCAGCAGTAGATCGTATCAATGGATTTTTAGATACGATTGAAGGAAATGATGCCTATCAAGTGGTTGACCGCAAGGATTGCCTAGGGCAAACCGAAATAGCGATGCCGCAAGTGGAATCGGTCATCGCTTCAGGGGTCGAATTTGACACGGTGATGGCGCTTAATGACCAAGTGGCTATCGGAGCTTTGGCTGCAATTGAAAATTCAAATGTGACAACATCGATTAAAATCTATGGTGTAGATGGTTCGCCAGATATGAAAAATTTATTGGCAACGACGAGTTCAATTCAAGCAACAGTAGCTCAATCGCCGTTAACAATCGGTAAACGAGCGATTCAGGCGGGTTACTCGCTATATCACAACAAATCAGTAGATAAGGAAATTGTCATTCCAGTTGAATTTATGACTAGTGAGAACGTTTCTGACTTTGATTTAGCGGGGTGGCAATGATGAAAGCTTTGAAAAATATTGATTTTGCAAAACGTGCCTTGATTATTATTAATTTCTTGGCGGTGTTATTTTATAGCTCAGTTTATTTGTCAGCTACAAAGTACATTATTGACAATGGTTTGAGTCGTTCTTTATTAGAAGAAATTAGCGTCATTCCAAGTTCACCAGAGCGAATTTTTTGGTTGTCAAATCTCTTTTTTGCAGGGCTTTTACTTGTTATTTATATCAGAAATCAAAAGTTTAAAAAAGGGACAACGGCGCGTGATTGGTTTGCGATTTTTGAGGTGCTCTTGTTGTTAGCTACCTTTGTAGCGCTGCAATTTTCCTATAACGGTTTAATTTTGCTTGTTTTTATGGATATCTTTTTCTCTTACACGGATTTTTACACGTTTCGTGAGAAAAAGTCATGGTTGCTCTTTATTGTCGCTAGTTTCGGTGCGCTTTTGCTGTCAAATTATGACGTCTTATCGCTTCTGATTAGAACGCCCGATTTGGATGTTTATATCGGATTTTTCCCTGCAAGCACGCGTTTAGTGATTCTTTTTATCAAAAATTGTCTGGTATCGCTAAATATTATCATTTTCATTATTTCTTTAGTGACTTACATTGTTTATTCGGTGACTGAAAACCATAAGATTGAGGAAGAATTGCTCATGGCTTCGCAGGCAAATACGCGTTTGAAAGAATACGTGGCGGTGTCTGAAAAAATTACTGAGGATAGGGAACGCAGGCGTATTGCGCGTGAAATTCACGATACTATTGGTCATGCCTTGACAGGCATTTCTGCGGGAATTGATGCGGTGATTGTCTTGATTGACCTTGACCCAAATAACGCTAAAAAGCAATTGACCAATGTTTCCAACGTTGTGCGAGAAGGGATTGTTGATGTTAGGCGCTCGCTGAATAAAATGCGTCCAGGTGCTCTGGAAAACCGCAGTTTAAAAGACGCTATTGAAAAAATACTTGCCGAGTATCAAGAATTATCGCATTTGCAGATTGATTTGAATTATCAGTGGGACAATGTTGATTTTGACAAAACAAAAGAAGATGTCATTTTCCGTGTCATTCAAGAATCTGTGACCAATTCTTTGCGTCATGGACGAGCAACTGAAATTAAGATTAGTATGCTAAATGAAGATGATTACGTTTTGCTCATTAAAGATAATGGAGTGGGGAGCGAAACGATTCAATACGGTTTTGGGTTGACCCAAATGACGGAACGTTTAGCCATTATTGGTGGTCGTGTCCAATTTTCAGGTGAGGATGGTTTTGCCACAACGATTCATATCCCTAAAATAAAAGGAGAAGAAGAATGATACGAGTATTAATTGCAGACGACCAAGAATTGATTAGAGAGTCGTTAAAAATTGTCTTGTCTGCCTATCCTGATATCGAAGTTGTTGGCGCGGTGAGTGATGGGACAGAGGTTTTGGAAGCTCTACCGACTAGCAAACCAGACGTGATTTTAATGGATATTCGTATGCCAAAAATGGACGGTGTTTTGTGTACTAAAGCTGTTAAAGAACATTTTCCAAATACGAAGGTGATTATCCTAACGACTTTTGATGATGATGATTTTATTTATAGCGCTCTAAAATATGGTGCCAGTGGTTATTTGCTGAAGGGAACTTCGATGGATGAATTGCATGATGCGATGGTGACGGTTAATGACGGACGTGCCATGCTAAATCCAGATATTGCCACAAAAGTTTTTAAACTTTTTTCACAAATGGCGCAATCAAACTTTGCTATCCAAGTTGATGATGCGCTAACGACTGATATTAGTAAAATGGAGTGGCGCATTATACAGCAGATTGGTTTTGGATTGTCCAATAAAGAAATTGCTGCCAAACTGTATCTGTCGGAAGGAACCGTTAGAAATTATCTATCTAACATCCTTTCTAAGTTGAATTTGCGTGACCGTACGCAGCTTGCTATTTGGGCGGTGCAGACAGGTGTCACCTTGAAATCATTTGAGGAAGATGACCATGACTAAACTCAAAAAATATTACAAATGGTTATTGCTACCGCTACTAGTAATTGTCGTTGGGAGTGCTGCTTTTATTTATCATCAAACACACCAGAAAATCATTTTAAAAATTGGTATTTATGCAGGAAGTAGTTGGGATGTGCCGAATGGAAATGATTATAAAGTCATTGACACTGCGATTTCACGCCTTGAAAAATTGCACCCAAATGTCGATGTGGTCTATGAGAGTGGTATTTCAAAGGATGATTATTCTGATTGGTTAACAGACCAGATTGTTTCAGGAACACAGCCAGATGTTTTTATCGTGCCAGAAGATGACTTTAACCTCTTGTCATCAACAGGCGCACTTGCTAAGTTGGATGAGCATATTAGTACGAGCTTCGATGATTCGATATTTTATGAATCCTCTTATAAGGCAGGAAATTATAATAATACGCAGTACGCTTTGCCATTTGAAAGCAATCCAACCATGATGTGTATTAATATTGACCTTTTGGAAAAAGAGGGAATTTCGATTCCAGATTCTGGGTGGACTTTAGAGGACTTTTACAATATTTGCAAGCAAGTGACCAAGGATACTGACGGTGATGGGGTGATTGACCAGTATGGCTGTACAGGCTACACTTGGCAACAAGCTGTCGCTGCCTATGGTGCGAAGCTATTTAACACAACGGGAACGAAAGCTTATTTTGACAGTGATGACGTGAAAAATGCCCTTTCCTTGATTACGCAACTCAATGCCCTTAGTGGAAATTATGAGGTTACTTCACAAGATTTTGACGAAGGAAAGGTTGCTTTTTTGCCAATGACTTTGGCAGAATATCGCACTTATAAACCTTATCCTTATCATGTTGCGAAGTATTCTAGCTTCTCATGGTCTTGTGTGACAATGCCAGCAAGTAGTGAAGACGGCGATGCAACGCAAGTCGCAACATCGCTTTATGCCATGTCCTCAAAAACCAAACACCGTACCTTGGCGTGGGAATTTTTGCAATTACTCTGTACCGATGAGGACATTCAACAATCAGTCTTTGATTATTCGCAAGGGGCATCTGTTTTGAAAAGTGTGATGCAAAGCGACGCCACGAAAGAAAAACTAAAAGAGGATGGTTTTGGTTCAGATTCTTTGACGGTTTCAACATTGGATTCAATGCTTAGTCAGGGAATTACCCAGCCAACGTTTAAAACGTATAATACCGTACTGGAACAAGCAGACTATTTGATTACCAAATCCATTGCCAATAACAGTATCGAGACAGATTTGTTTACAATCCAAAAGACAATAGAAGACAGTTTGAAATAATCTTAATGACATCTGGAGAGTTTGATCCCCAGATGTTTTTGTTTGCTTTCGAAATGACAAATGTCACATTCGAGGTGATAAATGTCATCAAAAGAAAGTGACAAACGAGAGTGTGAAAACGCTTTATTTAAGGCTAAAATAAAAGATAGATAAGGAGATAAGTTCTATGAAGTATTTACTACTAGTCAGTCATGGAGACTTTGCGACGGGTCTAAAAACGTCTTTGGCGATGTTTGCAGAAGACAAAATTGACCAAGTCATCGCTGTCGGTCTAAAAAATGGCAAAACAGTTGATGACTTTGAAAAAGACTTCAGACAAGCTATTTCAGGTTTAACAGCTGACGATTCTGTTGTTGTTCTTGCTGATATTATTGGCGGTAGCCCTTTGACAACTGCTTGTAATGTCTTGGACGAACTCGGAAAATTGGAAAATGCTGTTGTTTTAGGTGGTATGAATTTACCAATGGCAATTACTTCTGCAGTGATGAAAGATATGCTTGAGGGCGATGATTTTGTACAAGCCGTTTTGCCAGAAGCTCAAGCGGCTCTTCAAGAATTCAAAATCACTTCAGATGATGATGACGATGATATTTAAAAAAGGAGATAAAAAATGACTGTATCATTTGTACGTATTGATGACCGCATGATTCATGGGCAAACTGTAACACGTTGGGCAAAAGAATATCCTTGTGACGGTTTGATTGCCGTAAACGATGCTGCTTCAAAAAACAAAGTTTTAACCCAAGCTTACAAAGGAGCTTCGGACAAGAAAACCTTTGTTTGGTCGGTAGATGCTTTTGGACAAAAATCTCAAAAAGTATTGGATTCTGACACGCGCTATTTTGTGATTACCAAGAATCCAATTGACATGAAAAAAATTCTGGTTGACCAAGGTTTTGTTCCTAGTGATGTAAAAGAAATTATCGTTGGTCCATGTAATGACCGACCAGGTGCTGTCAAACTTGGGAATAATCAATCTATCACCCAAGAAGAAGCAGATGCCCTTGAAGCAATTGAAAAAGCTGGATACAAAGTGAAATTCCAATTATTGCCAGATGTTTCAATCGGTTACTGGTCAGATTTCAAATCAAAATTTGGTTATTAATTTATTGTTACTTAGCAGCGAATAAAGTGAGTATAGCTATTTTTGATACCAAAACTCGTTTGCGCTCTTTGTATCTTGTTAATTAAACACGAGCTAAAATCCTAGTAAAAAAGATAAACTTCCTTGTGTCCCAATGACACGTCGTCTTAAGTTACGTCGTGGACGTCTGAACTTTCTTCGTCCTTATAGTCCTTGAGAGTTCTAGTCGTCCTGACGAGGGTGCGTCAACGAAATCAGAGATTTCTGACTTACCGCTTATTTTTATACGGATTTCTTAACGCTCTTTGTATCTTAGTAATTGAACACGAGCTGCGAGCTGTGTCAAAAAGATAGTTTCTCCTAGAGTCTAGCGCCTCTTCGTCAAAACTCCTATTTTGCCTTTGCTCGCTGACGCTCTTTGTATCTTAGTATAGGAGATGTATTATGACAATTTCTTGGTTTCAAGCAGCTTTGTTAGGGTTGTTTGCATGTTTGTCTTCAATGCCAGGGCTTGGTGGTACAACCATTGGTAACTACACGCTTGGTCGTCCTCTTGTCGGTGGTCTTGTCTGTGGACTTATTCTTGGCGATGTTAAAACAGGAATCATCTGCGGTGTTGCTATGCAGTTGGTTTACATTGCCCTTGTAACACCTGGTGGTACGGTTTCAGCCGACGTGCGTGCGGTGTCTTATATCGGTATTCCTTTGGCAATGGTAGCCATCCATTCTCAAGGTTTATCAGCTGATTCAGCTGATGCGGCTAACTTGGCTAAATCAATGGGTACGCTTGTGGGTACTGTCGGTACGGTTCTTTTCTACGGAACAGCAACCATGAACCTTGTTTGGCAACACATTGGTTGGCGTGCGGTAGAAAAAGGTCAATTTAGAAAACTTTATCAAGTTGACTGGCTCTATCCATGGGTATCACATTTTGTATTCTCATTTATCCCAACATTGGTAATGTGTAAACTTGGTGCGACTGCTGTTACAGCAATGAAAGATGCACTTCCAATGGATGGTATTCCAATGAAAACCCTCTTTACAGTAGGGGCTTTGTTACCATGTGTCGGAATTGCTATTCTTTTGAAACAAATTGTTGAAAAAGTGACTGACTTTATTCCATTCTTTGTTGGCTTCACTTTGGCAGCTTCACTTGGTTTGAATTTGGTATCATGTGCAGTGATTTCATTAATCTTTGCCGTATTATTCTACGAACTTGAAATGGCTAAAACTGTAAGAGCAACAGCCACAGCAGCTGATGATTTTGATGACGATGATGAGGAGGATATCTAAAATGGCTCAAAAGAAATTAACAAAGAAAACCTTGATGAAATCTTTCCATCATTGGTATTATGGTAACCTTACTTGCTTCTCACAAGAGCATATGCAAACCTTTGGTTATTTGACATCAATGCTCCCAATCGTGGAAGAATTGTATGACAATAAAGAAGACCAAGCGCGTTCAATGCAAACTTACACAGCTTTCTTCAATACAGAACCTCAGCTTGGTTCACTCATTGTCGGAATCACAGCAGGTCTTGAAGAAGCGCGTGCTAATGGTTCTGAAGAAGTTGATGACGAAACCATTAATGGACTTCGTGCAGGGCTTATGGGACCTGTGGCTGGTATCGGTGACTCACTTGTTGTTGGAACTTTGATTCCAGTTATTTTAGGGATTGCCCTTGGTCTTTCCACTGGTGGCTCACCAATCGGTGCCGTTTTCTACATCGTCGTTTGGAACTTGTTAGCTTATCTGGGTATGAGATTTGCCTATTTCAAAGGTTATGAACTCGGTGATAAAGCCGTTGAATTTCTAGTTGGTGCTCAAGGTCAAGCCATTCGTAAAGCCGTTTCTATCGTTGGTGGTATGGTTGTCGGTGGTGTTGCTGCTACTTGGGTATCTGTCCAAACATCATTCCAACTTGGTAGTGCCAAAAATCCATACTTGGTTCTTCAAGATAAATTAGACGCCGTTTATCCAGGTTTGCTAACAGCAATCTTCATCGTCTTTTGCTGGTGGCTAATGGCTAAGAAAAATATCTCACCAATTAAAGTCATGCTATTACTCGTTGTTATTGCCTTTGTTGGTGTTCTCGTTGGATTCTTCGATCCAGGTTTGTCTTACTAATACGTTTTAGAAATACCAACCTCACTAGGGACTTCTTGCGTATCATATCAATCAAAAGAGGAAAAATTCATGACAAAATCAGAAGTGATTAACGGTTATCAAACAGAAATAGCCTACCAAAAACATATGATTGAAAATCTCGGACGTTGGCTAACCTTGCTCTTCTTAGTAGCAAGTATCGGATTTTTGCTAATATATTTCTTTCGTCAAACCAACCTCATTTTATCTATACTTGGCTACGTTCTAGCTTTTGTTGGTGTTTTGGGAATGTTGCTTTTTGGCTACGGCATTTACCGTGGCAAACAAAATGTCGCCAAACTCATTGATGATTTTGAAATGAAACTCCAATCCTTTTAAACATAAACTAAACTCCTTTAAAAATACCTTTTTAATCTCATTACAATACTTATTCAAAAAATAAAAAGTTTCTAGTACATAATCTCTTTGCTAGAGACTTTTTTTGTGGCAAATTTCTAGCCAAACTGTGGTATATTATTAAAAAGGAAAAATTAGGACATCATAATGAAAAAGAAATTTTGGCTAATTTTATTAGCAATGGGTGTTTTAGGATTATCGGGTTGTCAGAGTAAGGCTAACAGCGAACCAGCAAAGGCGTATGATTTGGCAATTTCGTATGGTAATCAGATAACGACATTTAAAACTGATAATAATCAGCTTGAAAAAGTTGAAACACGACAATTATTTGATAAAGATATTGGCATTTGGCAAGAACGCCTGCAGTCTGTCAAGGGAAATTTATACGGTGGAACGCATGAATCAATAGATTCATTTAAAATGTATTTATTCGATGTAGAACCTAAAACGTTAAAAGGTAAATTGACAGAAGTTGGTGGTAATGATATCTATGGCTCAGCTAGTGATGAAGAGTATATTTACACAACTGCTGTTTTCTTAGGACATACTGATTTTTATAAATACGATACCGACCTACATCAAGTTACCAAAAAATCAATTAAAGAGGACGGTCTAATGAACCTCACCAATGACATGATTTTTGTTGGAGATACGCTTTATGTCCTTGTTGGTGCCGTGGATAATGAGACAGCGACTAATGCTAATTATCTATGGGTGATGAATAAGCAATTAGAAGTCCAAGAAAAAATCGACCTCAACTATACCGAGGGTGGTTATTTTCGAATGGTTGAAGCAGACGGAAAACTTTATATGACAGCTGCTAAAGAGGGGATTCGTGAGGACGGTGAGCCAGATGGTGGGCAACATATTCTTGTCTATGACCTTGCAAGTGGTGAAACCAGTCGTATTGAAACCGAGCTTGAATACCCAAAATTTATTTATTATGACGAGTCTCGTCATCAATTGCTAGTTCTTCATGACCCGCTCTACATTGCTGATTACACTTGGACAATCATTGACTTAGAAACGCTCTCTCAGACCCAGTTTACTTTCCCAGAAATTGCTTCGGGCATGTTAGAAGTCTTTTTCACACAGACAGATTCAGATTATTACTTTTTATTTAATGAACAATTAGTGAAATACTCTGTGGATACGCAAGAAAAAACGATTTATGATTTATCAAAATTTGGCATAGATTATGCAGATGCCATTATTTTTAGTGAATGAAATAGCATGTCGAAATCAAACTCTTTTTTCTGAATTTTAAAAATATATTGACAGAAAGCAAAAATAAGGGTAAACTGTAAACAATCAAAAACAATGACGGTAAGCCATGTGAATGTCTCATGGTTTACAACTTAACAGGAGGAAATATGCTGAAAAAGGCGTCTGTAATGACTGAAAAACTAAATCATTACTATTACTTTAGTTTCTTTAGATAGACGTTTGTAGCCAATCATGGATGCAAACGTCACACCGTTTGTATCTATGAAGCTAAAGCATTTTACTGTTGAGAAAAGCCGATTAGATACTTTAAGTTCTAATTGGCAAGTAAGATATGTTTTTACGCATGTATTGAAAACCAGTTAGACTTTTGAGCCTAGCTGGTTTTATTTATTGTGGCTGATGTAGAACTAAGTAGTTCTAATATTGAAAAAAGTTTTCCAATCTCGACATCAAGATTGGGAGTAAGAAAAGCAGAGGTAAGTAGTATGAAAAGAAACATGGCAGCTATTATGGCTTTGATGTTAGCTGTACTCACGTTATTTGGGTGTTCATCATCAAAAAGCACTAGCGACGATGTTGTCCATATTGGGATTCTTCAGTATGTTGAACATCAATCGCTAACAGCAGCTCGCAAGGGATTTGTGGATGAATTAAAAAAAGAAGGCTACGTTGACGGGGATAATATCGTCATTGATTATGAAAATGCACAAGGTGACCAGTCAAATTTACAAACCATTTCAACCAATTTGATTGCTAATAATGACCTTGTTTTAGGGATTGCAACACCAGCCGCACAGACCTTGGCTAATCTATCAACCGACGTTCCAGTCTTGTTTACAGCAGTTACCGACCCAGTATCAGCAAAATTAGTTGATTCAATGGAAAATCCTGGGGGCATTGCAACAGGGACAAGTGACGTGTCGCCTATTTCAAAACAGGTCGAATTATTGCAAAAAGTCATGCCGAATGTGAAAAAAGTTGGCATCATGTACACGACAAATGAACGCAATTCCGAAGTTCAAGTTGAAGAAGCAAAAGAAGCGTTTGCTAAGGCAGGTATCGAGGTCATTACCAAAGGTATCTCATCAACGAATGATGTCCAAGATACCGCTAAAAGCCTGATGAGCCAGACAGAAGTTCTATTTATCCCAACGGATAATATGATTGTTAGTGCTATCTCGCTCATTACAGAATTATCGAAAGAAACAAAAATTCCAGTTGTCGGTGGTTCAGCAGATGTTGTGGAACAAGGTGTCCTCTTTACGTACGGTGCTAATTACGAAGCCCTTGGTCGTCAAACGGCAAAATTAGCCATTCGTATCCTTGAAGGTGAAGATGTTAGTGATGTTGCTGCGGAATACCCAGAGACACTAAACGTCGTTACCAATGATGAAATGGCTGAGACTTTAGGAATTGATTTAAGTAGTATTGAGAACGACACGACAGAATCGTCTTCTGATACGACCGAAACAAGCACATCAGCAAGCTCAAGCACAACGAAAACAAGTTCATCAAGCACGTCAACACAAACGTCAGATTCATCAAGTACGAACGGTTGGCTTGATATTGTTTTATCGGCAATTTCACAAGGTCTTTTGTGGTCAATCATGGCAATTGGTGTCTTTATTACTTTCCGTATTTTAGATATTGCTGACCTTTCTGCCGAAGGCTCATTCCCACTCGGGGCAGCTTCAACAGCGATTATGATTGTCAATGGCATTAATCCCTTAATTGCTACTATTGGTGGTTTTGTGGCAGGAATGATTGCTGGTGCGGTGTCTGGTTTCATGCACACCAAGATGAAAATTCCAGCTCTGTTAACAGGGATTATTACTCTTACGGCACTTTATTCTATCAATCTTTTGGTGCTAGGTAGTGCCAATGTTTCGTTAGCAGGTCAAGAAACACTCGTGACCTTAATGACGTCAGCACTTAACTTGTCGAAACTATATGCTGTGATTTTGATTGGTGTTATCTTTGTCGCATTAGTCATTATCTTGCTGGTGGTTCTGTTAAATACGCAAGTCGGTCTCGCGCTTCGCGCAACAGGTGATAATATTGCTATGGGTGAAGCTAATGGTATCAAGGTTGACCGCATGAAGATTTTGGGTTACATGATTTCAAATGGTTTGATTGCCCTTGCTGGTTCACTTTTGGCGCAAAATAATGGCTATGCGGATATGAATATGGGAACAGGTACGATTGTTAATGGTTTGGCATCTATTATCCTTGCTGAAGTTATCGTGAAATACTTGCCACTTGGCAAACGTCTCTGGTCAATTGTCCTTGGTTCAATCTTATATCGTCTGGTGCTTGTTATCATTCTAGCCATGAATGTCGATGCGCAAATGCTCAAATTAGCGTCAGCGATTCTGCTTGCCTTGATTCTCTATGTTCCAGAAATTCGCAACAAACTTCATATCAAACCCTCAAAAACATTAACTCCAGGAGGTGAAGATTAATGGCACTTTTAACATTATCAAATATTCATAAAACCTTTGAAAAAGGAACTGTTAACGAAAATCACGTTTTGCGTGGCTTAGATTTAGACATTGAACAAGGTGATTTCATCTCTGTCATTGGAGGAAATGGTGCTGGGAAATCAACACTTATGAATTCCATTGCAGGCGTCGTTGACATTGACGAAGGAGACATTCTTCTGGAAGGAGAATCTATTCGTAAAGCTTCTGTTGCCGCACGTTCAAAAGATATTAGCCGTGTATTCCAAGACCCACGAATGGGAACAGCAACCAATTTAACGATTGAAGAAAATATGGCGATTGCTTACCGTCGTGGTAAAAAGCGCAGCTTCTTCAAAAAATCTGTCACCGAACAAGAACGTGAATTGTTCAAAGAAACATTGACAGAACTTGGTTTAGGACTGGAAAATCGTATGAAAACAGATGCGGCTTTCTTATCAGGAGGGCAACGTCAAGCACTAACGCTTGCCATGGCAACCTTGGTGCGCCCCAAAATTCTTCTCTTAGATGAACACACAGCAGCCCTTGACCCAAAAACAAGTGACATGGTTATGCATTTAACGAAAAAAATCGTTGAAGAACAAGAGCTAACAACTTTAATGATTACCCATAATATGGAACACGCTATCGAGTATGGTAACCGTCTTATCATGCTTTATCATGGCAAAATCGTGGTTGACGTTCGCGGTGATGAAAAGAAAAACCTCACCGTTGCTCAACTCATGGACCTCTTCCACAAAAATAGCGGTCAAGCCCTAAACGACGACGCCCTAGTGCTGGGGTGATATAGATTAACTGAGCAAAATTGCTTCCACCATAGGAACGATTTCAGCTCAGTTTTCTTTTTTTGAGAATTAGTGTTTTTTTCTTGACTATTTCTGACCAAGTGTTAGAATAGATTTTGTAGGAATTAGCACTCGATGTATTAGAGTGCTAAAAAAGAATTTAGCTCTGCTATTTTCAAACAAAAATTAAGAGATAATTGGAGGCAAAAGCATGTTAAAACCATTAGGTGACCGTGTGGTCTTGAAAGTTGAAGAAGAAAAAGAGCAAACAGTTGGTGGTTTTGTCCTTGCTGGCGCAAGCAAAGAAAGAACTCAAGTAGCAACTGTTGTAGCAGTCGGTGACGGTGCTCGTACCTTGACAGGTGAACTGGTAGCGCCAAGTGTTGCAGCAGGTGATAAAGTCATTATTGAAAATGGTGTTGGAATTGAAGTCAAAGACGACGATAACACAGTAACTATCGTTCGTGAAGCAGATATTTTGGCTATTCTAGCATAAGAGAGATTGTGCTATTAACGTTTATTTAGAAAATTTATCAATAGAAATAAAATAGAGGAAACTAATCATGGCAAAAGATATTAAATTTTCAGCAGATGCACGTGCAAGCATGATGCGTGGTGTGGATATTTTGGCAGATACCGTTAAAGTAACCTTAGGCCCTAAAGGTCGTAACGTGGTTCTTGAAAAATCATTTGGTTCACCACTTATCACAAATGATGGTGTGACAATCGCCAAAGAAATCGAATTAGAAGACCATTTTGAAAATATGGGAGCTAAACTTGTATCAGAAGTTGCTTCAAAAACAAACGACATCGCTGGTGACGGTACGACAACTGCCACAGTATTGACACAAGCTATCGTTCGTGAAGGTCTTAAAAACGTTACTGCGGGTGCAAACCCAATTGGTATCCGTCGTGGTATCGAATCAGCTGTCGCTGTTGCAGTTGACGAATTGAAAGCTATTGCTCAACCAGTTGCTAATAAAGAAGCGATTGCTCAAGTTGCTGCGGTTTCATCACGTTCTGAAAAAGTTGGTGAATACATTTCAGAAGCTATGGAAAAAGTTGGCAACGACGGTGTTATCACTATCGAAGAATCACGTGGTATGGAAACAGAACTTGACGTTGTTGAAGGTATGCAATTTGACCGTGGTTACCTTTCACAATACATGGTTACTGACAATGAAAAAATGGTTGCTGACCTTGAAAATCCATACATCTTGATTACAGATAAGAAAATCTCAAACATTCAAGACATTTTGCCACTTCTTGAAGAAGTGCTTAAAACTAGTCGTCCACTTCTTATTATTGCTGATGATGTTGACGGTGAAGCTCTTCCAACACTTGTGCTTAACAAAATTCGTGGTACTTTCAACGTTGTAGCTGTTAAGGCTCCTGGATTTGGTGACCGTCGTAAAGCAATGCTTGAAGATATTGCCGTTTTAACTGGTGGTACTGTCATCACAGAAGACCTTGGTCTTGATTTGAAAGATGCCAACATGACAGCTCTTGGACAAGCTGCTAAAGTAACTGTTGATAAAGATAGTACAGTTATTGTTGAAGGAGCTGGTGAGGCTTCAGCTATCGCTAATCGTGTCAATGTGATTAAATCACAACTCGAAGCAACAACATCAGAATTTGACCGTGAAAAATTACAAGAACGTTTGGCTAAATTAGCTGGTGGAGTAGCTGTTATCAAAGTTGGTGCAGCGACAGAAACAGAATTGAAAGAAATGAAATTGCGTATTGAAGATGCGCTTAATGCCACACGCGCTGCCGTTGAAGAAGGTATTGTTGCAGGTGGTGGTACAGCACTTGTCAATGTCATTTCAAAAGTTGCTGAACTTGAACTTGACGGTGATGAAGCAACAGGTCGTAACATTGTTCTTCGTGCTCTTGAAGAACCGGTTCGTCAAATTGCATTCAATGCTGGTTACGAAGGTTCAGTTATCATCGAACACTTGAAAAACTCAGAAGTTGGTACAGGATTTAATGCTGCCAACGGTGAATGGGTAAATATGGTTGAAGCAGGTATCATTGACCCTGTTAAAGTAACACGTTCAGCCCTTCAAAATGCCGCATCAGTTGCAAGTCTTATTTTGACAACTGAAGCCGTTGTGGCTAATCATCCAGAACCAGCTGCACCAGCGCCAGCAGCTCCAGGCATGGACCCATCAATGATGGGTGGCTTCTAAGCTAGATAAATGATTATTAAAAATAACGAAAACTCCTCAATTTGAGGAGTTTTTATTTGCCTTGAAAGTAATGCCTTTATTTAAGAGTTTTATAACAAAATTTGATATAATAAGGAAAAGTATAGATAACGTGGAAAAGAGCTAGCGCTCATTATTATGGAGAAAAATGATATTGAACGAAAAAGAATTAATGAATTTAGGTGAACTTTATCGGGAACTCAGAGTGGCGCGTGGGCTAAAATTAAAAGATGTGGCACGTGGCAATTTGTCTCTTTCACAATTATCAAAATTTGAAAATGGGCAAACAATGTTAGCAGCTGATAAATTGTTAGTAGCTATTTCTGGGATTCACATGAGTTTCGCCGAGTTCGGGCACGCTTTAAATCATTATCAAGAAAGCCCCTTTTTTGCTGTTGGTAAACAGATTGCAAAATTACAGTTAAAGGGTGATGTTGAAGGATTAAAACAATTGCTGAACACTTTGGAAGATACGGAAACATTTGACACCTATAACCGACTAAATAGGATAGATGTCGCTAGCGCTATTCATTCACTAGACCCAAATTATGAAATCGCCGATGAGGACAAGAAGTTTTTGACAGACTATCTTTATGGTATAGAAGAATGGACGGAGTATGAACTGTACATTTTTGGAAATACAATGGCTATTTTGTCAGATGCAGATTTGATTTTCTTAGGGAAAGCTTTTGCAGAACGTGATAAGTTTTATTTATCATTGCCGCAGCATAAAAAAACAGCAGAGCTAACCTTTTTAAATATTATCTTTGCGCTAATTGACCGCGAAGAGTTTTATTACACCACTTTTTTTATTGATAAACTGGAAAAATTATTAAATTATCAAGATATGTTTGCGATTGTTGTTTTAAATTTCTTAAGGCAAATTCTAGCTTATTTAAAAGGTGAAATAACAACGACCGAACCAATGGAAGAATATATTGAAATGGTAGAAAAACTAGGTAACCCTACAACTGCTTTGGTGTTAAGAGAACGGTTAGAAGAATTTTGCCTAAAAGACAAGAAAAGAGCAGATAAACAACCACCGCTAACCTAATAGTGGATAATTGTTATCTACTCTCCGTGTTCGGAAATAGTTGGCACTAATTAAAATGGCCAAATTCTAAAAGTTAGAAGAACAGCTGCTACAGCAATCAATTTTTTGAGCATAACATTACCTCCCTTTTCTATCCATTATAGAATAAATTAAGAAAAAAAGCTAAAATTCTCAAATATGAAAAAAATATTTTTAAATTTTCATATTTGCGAATTTTTAATATCAGCAGTTTTCTATGTTATATTATATCCATAAGTATTTTGATTAATGCTTAATGGAACCATGTCGTTCTTATATGTAAGAAGTTTCAAGTATGAAAATCAATTGATTGGGAGCTTTTGATTTTGGGAGCATACTCGAAAACCAAGATATTGTTCTAAGGGAATTGGACCTTCCTAGGAGAAAATTAGCAGAATTGCTAAATAAGACTTGAACAATGACCAGTTCAAGTTAACAAGTCATACCTTTTTCAATTGAGTGACACCGTCTGTAGTATTCGTAGTAGTATTATTTACTCAATTACAAATTAGTATATCCATGAGGTATGACAACATTAAGAACGGTTTATAAGGTTTGTTTTAGACATGATTGTTCACATATAAAATCACTGATAGCTAACCTAGACATCCTCGTAGACCTTATATTTATTTGACACCGTATTTTCGGTTGGGGGCAGCTGAAAATATGTTGGTGCAGCTTGATGACTGATTACCTTCTGAAAAGACTGATAAGCTACACTAAAAAACTTAAAGAAAAAACGAACTTTTTGATTTGGTGGGGTTCGTTTTTTCTTTTGCGTCAATTTTTCCAAGAAGCATTAAAATGGTCGAAAAATAATAGAAGGTGTAGTATACTAAAAGCAACAATAACAGTTTACTCGTGAGTGTAGTAGTTTTTGAGGTGAAGGGGGTAAGCTTATGTTCTTTTGGTTAGGCGTTGCTGGTGCGGTTTTGGGTGCTATTTATATTGTTAGGATTGATAATAAAGATGATTTTTGACTAATGGCGGCTTTTTGAGCCGTTTTTTCTGTTTTTTACTGTAATATGGTGTGGCTGTTTTGTAACAAGAGGTTAAAGAGCTTTTGATATAATATGTGAAATAGTAAGAATAATGGAGAAAAGTCATGAAAAAGATAAAAAGCATTTTAAGATTAAAAAAAGTTTGGATACCTAGTCTTATTTTAGGACTTGCTTTGGTACTATTTTTGGTGTGGGGGAGTTTTCATTATTCAAAGAAACATTTGATTGAGGAATATGTCTCTGCTTACCGTCAGTCTGGCGATACGTTTGAAAATATCAAGGGGTATGTCGTCTGGTCTGATACCAATCAACAAGTGACGAATGACCAAGCGCAATATACGACGTTTACAAAGCTTTCTAAAAGTGAAGCCCAAAAACTGTCAGAGACGCTAGAGAAGGCAGGCAGTTCGGATGATTCCTACATTAAAAAAGTGGGGCGAAGATTTCTCTTTTTCCCAGCTTACCGAGTAGCTTTAAAACCAATGAGTTTAACCATTAAGACAAATATTAATCAAGTTGATGTTCTTCTAAATGAGAAAAAAGTAGCGGTTAGTGATTCGGAAGACTATACGTTAACACTTGAGCGTTTACCAATTGCGGATTATACGGCGAGTATTTCAGGCACTTACAATGGGAAGTCAGTAGAGCTAAGTAAGGCTTATGACGGTGAGAATAGCTTGTTGGATTTGACTGTTAGTTTTAAAACATTCAAAGTAACAAGTAATTTGACTGATGGTGAGCTTTATTTTGATGACACACGCATTGGGACTTTGTCAAATGGTGAGTATGATGTGAGTGATTATCCTTTGACAGATTCTGCGCAAGCTTATGTTAAAAAGAATTATTCAGACGGAGAATTGACATCACAAAAGCAGACTCTTTCTGGCATTTCTGATGGTGATACGGTGGCTTTAGATGCTGAAAATCTCTTAGATGAAGCAAGCGCTGGTCAGATTCTTGTGTCAGCTTTTGACCAATTGATTTCGTATTTAAGCACGGGTCAAGATTCATCAACTGTCTCTACGGTATTTGAAGATGGAGCGAATAATGAGTTTTATAAAGGCTTAAAAGAGAGCATTAAGGCGAAAATGCAGACAGATACTCGTAAGGCGTCAAGTCTGACTGTGCCAGCCATCACGCTGACGAGTCTGTCTCAGATTGGCAAGGAGTCCTATCTCGTTAACTTTTCAGCAACTTATGATTTTTATTATGATAAATCAACAGATAGCGAGAAAAATACATCTGGTGATGTTATTCAGACTTTGGAAGGCAAGATGACCTTGAAAAAATCAGGTTCAAGCTATGTTGTGGCTAATTCTGGGCAAAAAAATATCACCGTGACAGGTGAGAATAATCAAGTAAAATCAGATTCAGTCTTCCCAGAAAAAATCTTGGGAACATGGAAGGTTGATGATAAGGATGACATCACTTTCAAGTTTGAGGCTGACGGTACGATTACTAAAACAACGAAAGATAACGAAGTCAAAACAGCGAAAGTTACTAAACTTGAAGAAGAGGGGGATAATATTTATCGTTATGTTTACGATGACGGTACCGATACATCAGCCTTTATTACTAGCGGTATTGGCGGTATCGGTGTCAAATATGCTTTCGGTATTAAAATTGATGGGTCACATTTGAAATTAGTCCTTTGGCAAACTGGAACAAATGACGATTTTGATTACAGTAAACCACTTTACGGCAATACATTGACGAAAAAATAGAAAGTTATTCTGTTTAACAGTTGAAAAGCGCACAAAGAACGGCACCCCAAAAGTTAGACACAAAATCTAACGATTGGGGTGCTTTTGTTTTTATGATAAGCCTGCTTCAAAGGTTTGAGATTTGGCTTCAACGCTGATTTTTTCAAGGGTAAATGGGTGTGTGAAACTTAATTTGTGCGCGTGTAGCATAAGACGTTTGGCAGGGATTTTGCTATAAAGTGGGTCGCCAATAATGGCATGGTTGTGAGCTGATAAGTGCACACGAATCTGATGCGTGCGTCCCGTCTTTAAGCGACATTTAACCAGAGTTCCATTTGGAAAAACTTTGAGGCGGTCAACGATGGTTAAGGCAGTTTGCCCATTTTTGCGGTCAACCACGCGCTTTCTACGGTCATGACGGTCGCGCCCAATTTTATCTTGAAAGACTTGGTGTTTGGGTTCGAATTTTCCTTGCACCAAAGCCCAGTATTCGCGAGCAATGTCTTTGTTTTCTAGCAAGCGATTGAGGATTGGCAAGACAAAAGGATTTTTGGCAAACATGACAGCTCCGCTAGTTTCCATGTCTAAACGGTGAATCACATAGCACGTTTGTCCGACATAGGCAGAGACGTGGTTAAGCAGAGCGATTTCATTGGGTTCGTTGCCATGGGTTTTCATGCCTTCTGGTTTGTTGACGATGATGAGGTGTTCGTCTTGATAAAGACAATCAACCAGCTCAGCTTGTCCAAAAGGAATCTCTTTTTTGGGATAATCGTCATCATCAAAAACTAAATGAATCGTGTCACCAGTTTTGACCAAACTCTGCCAATTAATCATTTCTCCGTTGATACGAAGATGTTTTTTAGTGCGCAAGAAGTGGCGAATTTTTCGTGGAATGAGTAAATGCTCTTCTAAAAGTTCTTTGACCGTGCAGTCTGGATAAGGATTTTTAAGCGTAAATGATAAAGTCATAGCTCTATTATAGCATGACTACAAATTAAAACGCACCTTGTTCGGTGCGCTGATAGTTTATTTTTGGTCGTTTTCGTGCAACCAATCGTGGTATTTTTCCAACAAATTAACTGCCATTTGAGTTGCGACTGCCATTGAATAGGCTTCTGTGCCTTCGGCTTCGCTTTCAGAAACTTCAATTTTTGTTTCATCATAAACGGCTTTTAAACTTTCGTGTGACAATGTTTTTTTAAATGCTTCAAATCCTTTGTTCATCGTGAAATCCTTTCTAATACTCGGTAGAAGTATTGTGGGAATGAGTGGCTGTTTGAGACCAGTTGTGCCTGTTTTTCTATGCTTTTATTTTATCACAAAAAGGCTAAAATGAAATGAAAACGTTGTATTATTTAAGGAATCCCTTTATCTCTGACGATTTTAAAAGAAATTGATATAATGTAGCTATGACAAAATTAAAAATGATTAAAGAAAAAATTCTTTCTTTGTTTAATGACATCAAGGAGAGAATACCTTCTCACAATCACAGTAAGCGTAACTCATCTGAGGAGGAGTTATCAGGCGCTACTGTTAATGAATTTGAAACAGAAAAAACAGAAGAAAAAGAAGCAACACCAACGTATCAGCGAAGCAAAGGACACCACGAAAAGGTGAAAAAATCGCCTGCTTGGGTGCAAAAAATCTCTCGCTTCATGCCCTCCACCAAAAATCCAATCCGACGTTTCTGGCGTCGCTACCGTATTGGAAAAATTCTGCTTATTTTAACAGGAATTGGTGTTTTAGCGATTGGTTCTTACCTTTACTTTGTCGCCAAATCAACGAATGTTTCGGATTTGCAAGATGCTTTGAAAGCAACAACTGTTATCTATGACCAAAATGGTGACCAAGTCGGTTCGCTTTCAGGTCAAAAAGGAACGTATGTCGAATTAGATGCTATCAGTAATAACATGAAAAATGCGGTTATTGCAACCGAGGACCGAACTTTCTATGAAAATAGCGGGATTAATTATTCACGTTTTTTCCTGGCTCTGTTCACCTTTGGGCACTTTGGTGGTGGTTCGACAATCACCCAGCAATTAGCTAAAAATGCTTATCTGAGTCAAGAACAGACAATCACCCGAAAAGCCAAGGAATTCTTCCTCGCGCTCGAGTTAACCAAAAAATACACCAAAGATGAAATCTTGACCATGTATCTGAACAATGCTTATTTTGGAAATTCGGTCTGGGGGATTGAGGACGCAAGTCAAAAATATTTTGGCACCAGCGCAGCAAATTTAACCATTGAACAATCAGCAATTCTTGCTGGGATGTTGAAAGGTCCTGAAATTTACAATCCTTATTATTCTATTGAAAATGCGACAAATCGTCGTAATACGGTCCTAAGTGTTATGGTTGATGCTGGTAAAATCACGCAGGAAGAGGCTGATGAAGCTGAGCAAGTTGATATTTCCAGCGAGCTTAACGATACCTACACAGGAACTTCTGACGATTACCAATACGCTTCTTATTTTGATGCGGTTATTCAGGAAGCTGAAGAAACATATGGCTTATCAGAAGATGATATTGTTAATAATGGCTATAAAATCTACACAGAGCTTGACCAAAATTATCAAGCCAATATGCAAGCTGTTTTTGATAATACGTCTTACTTCCCAACATCAGATTATGACGGTGAAAGTGCCCAAGGGGCAAGTGTTGCTATGGACCCATCAACGGGGGCTGTTCGTGGTCTGGTAGGGCGTGTTAGCTCAACCTCTGCAACCTTCCGAAGTTTCAACTATGCGACACAAGCATCACGTAGCCCTGGTTCAACCATCAAACCTCTGGTGGTTTATTCACCAGCGGTTGCCTCAGGTTATTCAATTACAACTGAATTGCCAAATACGGTTCAAGACTACGATGGCTATGCACCAACAAACTATGGTGGCATTGAGACAGATGATTTGCCAATGTATCAAGCCTTAGCTAATTCTTATAATATCCCTGCCGTTTATCTCTTAAATGAAATTGGTATCAGTAAGGGAATTAGCTACGGTAAGAAATTTGGTCTCAACATGGACAATGTCAGCGAGGAATTGGGTATTGCGCTCGGTGGTGGTGTCACAACGAATCCACTTGAAATGGCGCAAGCCTATTCAACCTTTGCTAATGGTGGTGTGATGCCAAAAGCTCATTTGATTACCAAAATCGAAAATGCTAGCGGTGATGTGATTGCAGAATTTAAGCAATCCAACAAACGTGTCATTAGCCAATCCGTCGCAGATAAGATGACAAGCATGATGCTCGGAACATTCTCAAACGGCTCTGCTATTAACGCTAATGCTTATGGCTACACGATGGCAGGTAAGACAGGTACCGTGGAAGCAAGCTTCAATGAAGACTTGACAAGTGACCAATGGGTAATTGGCTATACGCCTGATGTCGTTATTGCTCAATGGATTGGTTATGATTCGACTGATGAAAATCACTACCTAACCGACGCAAGTTCGGGAACGGCATCGACCATTTTTAGTGCGGTAGCAAGTAGCATTTTACCATATACAGCAGGAACAGAGTTTACCGTCGAAAATGCTTATAGCCAGAATGGATATGATTTAGTTTATAGCACCGATGATTCAACAGATACAAGCAGTAGCAGTTCGTCATCAAGCTCTGACAGTATCCTTGATAAAGTGCAAGAATCCGCACAAAACGCTGGCGACACGATTGGACGAGCGGTTAAAGACGCTTGGGATAGCTTCTCAAGTTGGTTTAACAGCCAGACGAACTAACGAACTTGCCAACTTATCAAAAACATGATAAAATAAGGTCTCGGAGGCATTATGGCACAGAAAAAAGCAAGTTTAGCTTGTACAGAATGTGGAAGCCGTAACTACTCTATCGGAGTTAGTAGTAATCCAAAGCCTGTACGACTAGAAGTTAATAAATTTTGTAAACATTGTAAAAAATACACACTACATAAAGAAACACGTTAATCATTTTATGTAGCAACTGGCATTCTCAGCTTTAGAGTAATGAGCGGAGATGATAGAAAAAGGAGGCGCCCGTGGCATTCATTAAGGGAGTTTTTACGATTTTAAAAGACACAACATGGCCAAATCGTAAACAACGTTGGAAAGATTTTATTTCTGTACTTGAATATACAGCATTCTTTACCATTGTTATTTTCATTTTCGATAAATTGCTCTCACTCGGAGTGACAGATTTATTGAATCGTTTTTAAGATTAAGTTTGATTTGAAGTTTTGCAGCAGCAAGCTTCTGATTGATGATTAAGTCAAAAGAAGTCTGAGAAGTCCTTTCTCAGGCTTTTTTGTGCGCATTTGGCAGCAATTCGTTGACAGCGCTTATTATTTTTCCTATAATAAAATAAAGAAAAACACCCAAAGAGCCTTGCTGGGCTTTTTTATAATGGAGGAAATTATGTTAGATTCATTTGATAAGGGTTGGTTCGTTTTACAAACTTACTCTGGTTACGAAAACAAAGTTAAAGAAACATTGTTGCAACGTGCGCAAACTTACAATATGTTAGATAACATCTTGCGCGTTGAAATCCCAACACAAACAGTTAATGTTGAAAAAAATGGGAAAGTCAAAGAAGTTGAAGAAAATCGTTTCCCAGGTTATGTCTTAGTTGAAATGGTGATGACAGATGAAGCTTGGTTCGTTGTTCGTAACACACCAAACGTTACTGGATTCGTTGGGTCACACGGTAACCGTTCAAAACCAACACCACTTTTGGAAGAAGAAATTCGTTCAATTCTTATCTCAATGGGACAAACTGTTGATGTCATTGACACAAATATCAAACCAGGTGATGTGGTTCAAATCATCGACGGCGCCTTTGCAGGACAAGAAGGACGTGTTGTTGAAATTGAAAACAACAAAGTGAAATTGATGATTAACATGTTCGGAACTGAAACACAAGCTGAATTGGAGCTTTACCAAATCGCTGAATTGTAATGATTTTTCACAAGCCTAACGTGTATATTGGCTTACATTCTAAAACGCTGAACTCTTAGACGGAATTCAGCGTTTTTTTGTATTTGAATGCTATTTTGATTCGGTATCTTCTTTTTCGATTTCTTCGAGGTAGCCTGCGGTCATGATGCTGACAGGGAGTGCAATGATAGCAACGCCGAGGATTGAAGAAATCATTGTGATTAATTTTCCAATTTCAGAAACGGCATAAATATCACCGTAACCTACCGTTGTCAAAGAAATGGTTGACCAATAAAGCGCGTCAAAAAAGTTTTTAAAGGTATCTGGTTCAACATTGAAAATAACCAGAGCCGAGATAAAAATGTAGGTAATAACCAAGGCACCAACAATAAATAGTGATTCCTTTTGTCTTTTGAGAACATTTATCAGCAGATTAAGGCTTTTGGAATAACGAAAAAGTTTAAATACGCGAATGGTGCGAACCATGCGAATGATTTTCAACAGTTTAAAGGTATTATTCCAAAAAAGGACAGAGGATAAAATGGCGATTAAGTCAGTAATAGCAAGGAAAGTGAAAGGGTATTTAACAAAGGATAATTTTCCTTGATTTAGCTTATAATCGGCGGTTATAAAACGCAAAAAGTAGTCGATAATAAAAATAATCGTTGTGATAGCATCAAGCGTGATATAAAATGACGTCGTTGTCTTACTTGTCAGTGGCAATAAGCTAACCACGATAGCACAAACCATAAAAACATCGTAAATTTTTTCAACGGTTGTTAGGTTATCAGAAGGTTCAATAATATTAAAAAGCTGTTTTCTCATGAATGTCTCCCTGATGTTGTTAGGACTATTATAACATAGCAAAAACACTCTAAATAGCATGTTTTTTGGTATAATAAGTAACAAAACGAGAAAGAACGGAGAATGAGGATGTCTGTTGGTTTAGTATTAGAAGGTGGCGGCATGCGCGGCTTGTACACCGCTGGTGTCTTGGATACCTTTTTAGATGCGGGAATTAAGGTGGACGGTGTTGTCTCGGTGTCTGCTGGCGCTCTTTTTGGGGTGAATTTTTTGTCAAAACAAAAAGGCAGAGCCCTCCGTTATAATAAAAAATATGCCTCAAATCCAGGATACATGGGACTTCGTTCATGGTTAAAAACGGGAAATGTGGTCAATAAAGAATTTGCCTATTACAAAGTTCCGATGGAATTGGATGTTTTTGACGAGGAAGCTTTTGAAAAATCAGGTGTGCCTTTCTATGCAACGGTAACGAATTTAGCAACAGGAGAAGCTGAATATCATAAGGTTGACAATGTTTTTGAACAAATGGAGTTGCTTCGTGCGAGTTCCGCATTGCCTTTGGCATCAAAAATTGTTGAGTGGCAAGGCAATAAATACCTTGATGGAGGTCTGTCAGACAGTATTCCAGTCGATTTTGCCAAAAGCCTTGGTTTTGATAAATTGATTGTTGTTTTAACACGTCCAATTGATTACCGTAAAAAGCCAAGTAATGGTCATGTCTATAAACTTTTTTACAGAAAATACCCTAAGTTTGTAGAAGTCGCTTCAAAACGTTATCAACACTATAACAACACCATTGAACACATTAGCAATTTGGAAAATAAAGGCGAACTTTTTGCCATTCGCCCCAGCCAAAGTCTAGAAATCGGACGACTTGAAACCAACCCCGACAAATACGAAGAAATTTACCAAATCGGTGTCAAAGATACCAAAGCAGTCATGGAACAATTGAAAGATTATTTAGCAAATGACTAAATGAGCATTTGATTTGACTAAAAATTATTCTTATCAACTGAAAACAGGCATGAAATCCCTTGTGATTTCGCCTTTTTTCTTTATTCTTTTCGTGGTATAATAGTAACCAACACTAAGAACATGGAGAATGACATGGCAACTTATAATCATAAAGAAATTGAGAAAAAATGGCAGGCCTATTGGGCTGATAATCATACGTTTAAAACAGGAACAGACGCTGATAAACCAAATTTTTATGCGTTGGATATGTTCCCTTACCCATCTGGAGCTGGTCTGCACGTAGGACATCCAGAAGGATACACTGCGACTGATATTCTTAGCCGTTTCAAACGTGCTCAAGGCTACAACGTTCTTCACCCAATGGGTTGGGATGCTTTCGGACTTCCTGCCGAACAATACGCAATGGATACAGGTAATGATCCAGCTGAATTTACAGCTCAAAACATTGCAAACTTCAAACGCCAAATCAACTCACTTGGTTTCTCATATGACTGGGATCGTGAGGTGAACACAACTGACCCTAATTATTACAAATGGACTCAGTGGATTTTCACAAAATTATACGAAAAAGGCTTGGCGTACGAAGCTGAAGTGCCAGTAAACTGGGTTGAAGAATTAGGGACAGCTATCGCCAACGAAGAAGTGCTGCCTGACGGAACATCTGAACGTGGTGGTTATCCAGTTGTTCGTAAACCAATGCGCCAATGGATGCTTAAAATCACAGCTTACGCTGAACGTCTGCTCGAAGATTTAGAAGACCTTGATTGGCCAGAATCAATCAAAGATATGCAACGTAACTGGATTGGTAAATCAACTGGTGCTAACGTTACTTTTAAAATCAAAGATACGGATAAAGATTTCACCGTATTTACAACTCGTCCAGATACATTATTTGGTGCGACTTACGCTGTTTTAGCGCCTGAGCACCCACTTGTTGAAGCTATTACAACACCAGAACAAGCGCAAGCAGTTGCTGACTACAAACACCAAGCAAGCCTTAAATCTGACCTTGCTCGTACAGACCTTGCTAAAGAAAAAACAGGTGTTTGGACTGGTAGCTATGCCATTAACCCAGTAAATGGTAAAGAAATGCCAATCTGGATTGCTGATTATGTTCTTGTAAGCTATGGTACTGGTGCTATCATGGCGGTTCCTGCTCATGATACACGTGACTGGGAATTCGCAAAACAATTCGATTTGGAAATCATTCCAGTTCTTGAAGGCGGAAATGTTGAAGAAGAAGCTTACACAGAAGACGGACTTCACATCAATTCTGGTTTCCTAGACGGTCTTGATAAAGCGCAAGCTATTGACAAAATGGTTGAATGGCTTGAAGCAGAAGGCGTTGGTAACAAAAAAGTGACTTACCGCTTGCGTGACTGGCTCTTCTCACGTCAACGTTATTGGGGTGAACCAATCCCAATCATCCATTGGGAAGACGGTACAACAACAGCTGTTCCAGAGGAGCAATTACCACTTGTATTGCCAGTAACCAAAGACATCAAACCTTCAGGTACAGGTGAATCACCACTAGCTAACTTGACAGATTGGCTTGAAGTGACACGCGAAGACGGCGTTAAAGGTCGTCGCGAAACGAACACAATGCCACAATGGGCTGGTTCAAGCTGGTACTTCCTACGTTATATCGACCCACACAACGATGAAAAATTAGCTGATGAAGAATTGTTGAAACAATGGTTGCCAGTTGATATTTACATCGGTGGTGCAGAACACGCTGTGCTTCACCTTCTTTATGCTCGTTTCTGGCATAAATTCCTTTATGATTTAGGTGTCGTTCCAACCAAAGAACCATTCCAAAAACTCTTTAACCAAGGGATGATTTTGGGAACAAGCTACCGCGATCACCGTGGTGCGCTTGTGGCAACTGACAAAGTTGAAAAACGTGACGGTTCATTCTTCCACATTGAAACTGGTGAAGAACTTGAACAAGCACCAGCGAAAATGTCTAAATCACTTAAAAACGTTGTTAACCCTGATGATGTGGTTGAACATTATGGTGCAGATACACTTCGCGTGTACGAAATGTTCATGGGACCACTTGATGCCTCAATCGCATGGTCTGAAGAAGGTCTTGAAGGCTCACGTAAATTCCTCGACCGCGTCTATCGCTTGTTGACAACAAAAGAAATTGTTGCAGAAAATAATGGCAATTTGGATAAAGTCTACAACGAAACAGTCAAAGCTGTAACTGAACAACTTGAAGCCATGAAATTCAACACAGCTATTGCGCAATTAATGGTATTCGTCAACGCTGCTAACAAAGAGGGCAAACTCTTTGCTGACTACGCTAAAGGCTTTGTACAATTGTTAGCACCATTTGCACCACACCTTTCTGAAGAATTGTGGCAAACATTGACACAATCAGGCGAATCAATTTCATACGTTGCATGGCCAACATGGGACGAAGCAAAACTCGTTGAAAACGACGTTGAAATTGTTATCCAAATCAAAGGTAAAGTACGTGCTAAACTCGTTGTACCAAAAGATTCAAGCCGTGAAGAACTTGAGAAACTTGCCCTTGCTAACGACAAAATCCAAACAGAAATCGCTGGCAAAGACATTATTAAAGTAATTGCGGTACCTAACAAACTTGTAAATATTGTTGTGAAATAGATTTTTGATACAAGTTTGTTAGCTTTATTCCCAACCTCAAACCCTCTCCCAGAGCTTTTGAGCAGTGCCTAACAAACTTGAATATCGTGATAAAATAATCACTACATATAACTTTGAGCTCCTGTCCAATGGGCAGGAGTTTTTGGTTTATGAAGATGATGTCTGGTAAAACTTGGTAAAACCTCATGGTAAACGTTTACAAAAAATTATCTAAAAGGTAAAATAAAAGAAAGAACCTAAGAAAGAGGGTAAAAAATGGAAGTCAGACAAGAAATTGTTGAGACAATTAATGGGCAAAAGATTGAAAAATACACTATTATTAATGATAATGGTGTCCAAGTTGGTTTACTAACGCTGGGAGCAACTTGGCAAGAATTTTTAGTGCCAGATGACAAAGGTGGTCAGAAAAATCTTATCATTGGTTTTGATAAGCCAAGTGATTATCTGAAAAATCCTTTATGTGCAGGTCAATCAATCGGACGTGTTGCAGGGCGTATTAATCAAGGGAAAGTTAACCTTGATGGCAAAGAAATTCAGCTACCACAAAACGAAAAAGGAAACACTCTTCACGGTGGCTCTCAAGGATTTCATCAGCAAATCTGGACTGCATTTATCGAAGCTGGTCAAAATGCGCTTAGTGTGGTGATGACTTATGACGCTAAAGAGGAAATTGACCATTTCCCAGGAGATATGCAGGTAGAAGTACGATTTACGCTAGATAATGCAAATCGTTTTACGGTTGTTTATACGGGCAAAAATGCTACTAAAACAACGCTTTTTAACCCAACTAACCATGTTTATTTTAACTTGGGAAATCGTCAAGATTTAAGTCAGCACACCTTCACTTTGGCAGCTGACCATTATTTAGAGACTCGTGATGATTTGATTCCGACAGGAAAATTCATTGACGTTGCTAGCACAGCTTATGATTTTCAAACTGGGCAAAACCTTGGAGAGGCTATCGCTGATACAGGCGGGCTTGATGATGCTTTCTTGGTAAATGCTTCGCTTGATAAACCTTGTGGAGAATTGAAAGATGAGGAAAGTGGCGATTCTGTTCACCTTTATTCTGACCGTGATGCTTGGGTCGTTTACAGCATGGGTGGCATTCCTGAAGGTATTTATCCAGCGCGTGATAAGGGCAAAATGGCTAAAGAATTTGAAGCCTTAGCGCTTGAAGCACAATTTCTCCCAGATGCTATTAATCATGATAATTTTGGTGACATTACCCTGCAAGCAAATGAGGAGAAAAGCTACACAATTGCTTTTGAGTATCATAAAGAATAATATCGTTTTACAAATTCAATTAAAAAGAGATTTCTGTTTGGAATCTCTTCTTATAATTTACAATTGATTCTTGCATTATGATTGAGAAAATCCAGTCAGAGCAAAATAGTTGTGTGAAAACACACTTTGTAGTAGCATAGCGTTATACAATTCTACATACTGTATTCCAACATCGAAGTAATATAGTATGTAGAATTAGAAAGGAAATGTAAATAATGATTGAAATTACATTTTTAAACGCAGGAAACCAAGAACGAGTGGTGACGTTTGACTCATACGAGGAATTCGAACGTTCACAGCAAGCTTGCTCAATCGATATTGCCGACTATTACAAAGTCACTAAGGTCGTTTATAACGGTCATGTACTGGATTATTCAGGAAATTATGGCAACTTATTTTACTACTTTTTAAAACAAGATTTAACACAATATCGTATTTAACGACGTTTTTAATTTTTGAAATAAAAAGACGACCAGAGATTTGGTCGTTTTTGTCTTCTAAAGACTAATACGTTCAAGAAAATTTTGGCGTTGTTGAGTGGTGCTATTGTCAATGTTTCCCATATTAAGCCAGTTGACGGTTTTAATGCCTAATTGTTTTAAAGTGGCGTTGATAAATACACGCTTGATAGCATTGCCACAAAAGAGTTTTAAATACCAAGTTGGTGATGTAGAAGTGGTTAAAACGGTCGCTTTTTTGATATGTGTTAAATGTCCAATCAAGCCAGTTTTGCCAACGTCGTAAGCAAATCTCTTTTTCATCACCTTATCAATAAAACCTTTGATGATAGCAGGCGTATCATTCCACCAAATTGGGAAAATAAAGATAACTTCGTTGGCGGCAGTTAGAGATTTTTGATATTGAGCGACGAGCGGGTCAGTCGTTTTTCCCTCCTTAAACAAAGCCAACTCTTCTGTTGTATAGGCTGGGTTAAAATTATCTTTATACAAGTCAATCGTCTGAAATTCTTGTCCCCTTTGAGTTAAGGAATCCTCTACCTTTTTGAGAATAGCGTGATTAAAGCTTTTATCATAAGGATGTGCGTAGATAATGAGAGTGTCCAAGCGATTAGCCTCCATAGCATTTTTCTATATTTTAGCAAAAGTTCCCATTTTTATCAGTTGTTAGGCGATAAAGCGTCATTCTGTTTTTGGAAAATTTAGCGTGTCATATTTTTGGTAAAAATGGTTTGGAGTGCTATAATAGGCAATAAACAAAAGCGCTTTCGTAAACTAAGAAAGGTGGTCTTTATATGGAACGAGATGGAAAACACCTATATGGGAAATTGTATCTGCCTGAAAACGTTGATAATCCGCCGTTGGTGATTTTGTCGCATGGCTTTGGCGCCAATTATAAAAGCGTAGAGGGCTATGCTCATTATTTTGTTGACAATGGCGTTGCTGCCTATGTCTTTGATTTTAATGGTGGTGGTCTCGGAAGTCGAAGCGACGGAAAAATGACTGAAATGTCAGTATTGACTGAAGCAGCAGACCTCGAAGTTGTCTTGGATTATTTTCAAGATTTTTCGGGCATCAATAACCAACAAATTTTCTTGTTTGGAGCAAGTCAGGGAGGCTTTGTGTCAACCTATGTAGCGAGGAAGAGACCAGATGATATTGCTGGGTTAATTGTCTTATATCCTGCCTATGTGCTACAAGACGATAGCAAGAAAAGAAATCCTAACCCAGAGTTAGGACCAGAGACAAGTCGTATTATGGGAATAGAAGTTGGAAAAATTTATGATATTGATGCACAGTCTTTTGATATTTATGACATAATGCCGCAATATCATGGAAAAACATTGATTATCCATGGCACATCAGACAATATTGTCCCAATTAGTTATTCAGAACGTGCGGTGACGACATTTCCGAATGCTAGACTTGTGGTCATTGATGGAGCGGGTCATGGTTTTACAGGAAAAGCAAATGAAATAGCCAAAACAGAATCCATTGATTTTATCAAAAATATTATTTCTGAAAAGTAATATTATTTATTTCATTTGTAGTTATTCATTGTTAATGAGAATAGAAAAAGACGACCTGCAGGTCGTCTTTTATGTTATTGGATAATGTTTATTAAAGAAGCTATGATACTGACAGTCGTGCCTGAAAAAACATCTCTAACGAAAGATTTATTGAAAATATTCTCGTTTTTCTTGATAATATCTTCAAAATTAGCTTTATTTTTTTCTTCACTGGCTTTAAGAAGTTCTTTGAAAACCTCTAAAACGTTGTCAGCTAGCATTCCGTCATTAATAACCTTTTGAATGTCATTATTAATCGTTTCCCATGGCATATCGTTTTCACTACCATTAATTTGGGAATTATTTTTAGCAATATTAGAATTTGAAATAGTATCACCAGTCGTAGTAGCATTTCCATTAATGGAAGCAGCCGCATTACCCGAAGCATTGACAGTTTGACTATAATCTTGTGTCACCTTGGTTTGAGAAGATTTATCATTAAAAATATTTTGTTCTCGTATAACTTTCTCGTTCTTTAAATTAATAGAGAGAGGTCTGTTGATGCTGTTATCAAAATATTTTGTAACAATTTGAAAGACCTCATCCCGAAAGCCTTCATTTTTAAAGAAAAGACGATAATTTTTACTAGAACCAAGGTTAAAAGTAATGAAGTATTTTGAGTCTATGTAATCTTGGTATTTTTGGATAACAAAGTACCCATATAAAATAAAAGCACCCATTCCTACAATTCTAATGATAGAATAAGGAATAAAAATACAAATAAAGGTTATAGTTAAAATGCAAATATCCCGTATAGTAATGGGGATAGACAATTCACTTCTAGCTATCATTGAAATGTTATGAATTTGAATACGTTCATCTTTTGTACTAATGACATTTTTTTCAATACTCAAGTTATCAGTTTTGAGTGTTGTTGAGTCTGCATTAGTTAACTTCTCGAAAACTTCTGTTATTGTTGCCATATTAATGTTCCCTTTCCATTTATCAATCCCTTTTAGAAATCGTTTAGATATGATTAGATTTTGTAATGGTCTCCCAATCATTACATAACCTTATTTTAAAATAATATTTTTATTATGACAAGGAATTAGTCTTAGCGAAATATTAGAATATTAAAAAGAATCAATAATTGGTAAGACTAAGTATCGAGTCAAAAATGGGGTGCTATTGGAATGTAACAAGCTTATAAAAGTGCTTTAGTGCTAATAAAATTGATGTTTGGGTGGCCTCAAAAATTCTTAGACATAAAGATATTAAGCAGGTCATCACAACGTATGGTCATTTATTAGAAGAAGTTATTGATAAAGAATATGAGGAAATTAGAAATATATTAGTTAGTCAAAGATTATCACAAGAAAAAATTTTATTGACCAAAAATTGACCAAATTTACGAAAACAAACAAAAAAACCTTGATTTAACAAGGTTTCTAACAATTCGAAAAATCCTCCCTATAGGGCTCGAACCTATGACCCATGGATTAAGAGTCCACTGCTCTACCAACTGAGCTAAGGAAGGATAAGAAGCTGTATTGGCACCGTGATTCACGATTTGTATTGAACCCGCGATCTACAAGCAGGTGGGCAACTCGCTTCTCCTTAGTTGCTTCCGCGTGTAACGGCTTGCATACTGGAGAAAGACTACTGTTTCCCGAAATACAAATATTTAGTCGGTCAACACATTGATGTGAATTCGTATGCCACAGCAATAACCTATGTATCTATGATAGCATTTTTAAAAAATATTTCAAGGGCAAATCTTATTTTTTAGAAAGCGGTTTTCTTTTTAGGCATTAACAAAAGCTATTAAAATGAGAAAGTCGATATATTCCCCTTATTTAGACAGCTCATCAATTCGCTCTTTGTTAGCACCGAGGGCACGCTCGTATTTCCCAGTTTGGTTAGCATCAAAATAATTTTTTCCGACTAACTTATCTGGTAAATACTGCTGTTTAACCCATTTTTCAGGATAATCATGAGGGTATTTGTAGCCTTGTGCGTTGCCCAATTCTTTGCTGCCAGCGTAATGTCCGTCGCGTAGATGACGTGGAATTGGCAGATTTCCGTTTTGATGAAGGTCGCTGATAGCCTTGTCAATCGCTGTAATGGCAGAATTTGATTTTGGTGATAAGGCAAGGTCAATTACGACGTTTGCAATTAAGATACGTGCTTCAGGAAAACCAATTCTTTGGGCAGCATCAAGGGCCGTGACCGTATGAATTTGAGCGTCAGGATTAGCAAGCCCAATATCCTCGTAAGCAATCACAGTCAGTCTGCGAGCAAGGCTTGGCAAATCACCAGCTTCAATCAGACGAGCAGCGTAGTGCAGACTAGCATTGACATCAGAGCCACGAATGGATTTTTGCAAAGCTGACAGCACATCATAGTGACCATCACCATCTTTATCCATGGTAATATAACTGCGCTGCAAGCTATTTTCAACGGTGTCAAGGCTAATGTGGCGCAGCCCGTTATCATCTGCTTTGGTTGACATGACCGCTAAATCAAGCGAATTAAAAGCTGAGCGTAGGTCGCCGTTGGTTGCCGTTGCAATGAAATCAAGCGCATCGGCATCAATATCAACATCAAAGTCAAATCCGCGCTCTTTATCAGATAAAGCTGTTTGCAAAGCTGTCTTTATGTCATCTGTTGACAAAGGTTCTAATTCAAAAATTTGTACCCTTGAGCGAATGGCTGGCGTCACCGAAAAGAAAGGATTTTCAGTTGTTGCCCCAATCATGATAATATTGCCATTTTCAAGTAAAGGTAGCAAGAAATCTTGCTTGGTTTTATCTAAGCGGTGAATTTCGTCGAGCAGCAAGACTAAACCGCCAGAAAATTTAGCTTCCTCGGCAATTTCTTGCAGGCGCTTTTTGCTGTCTGTTGTAGCGTTGAATGTCCGAAAAGCGTATTTGGTTGTTCCTGCGATAGCGCTAGCGATTGAGGTCTTCCCGATACCAGGAGGACCGTAGAGAATCATTGATGACAGCATATTGGCCTCCACCATACGGCGAATGATTTTTCCTTCACCGACTAGATGCTTCTGCCCAATCACTTGGTCAATATTCTTAGGGCGCATTCGCAAAGCGAGATTATTTGGCATGGATATCCTCCAGATAATAACTGTAAACGAGGTCATCAACGTAAGTATGGTTTAGGTAAAATTGATTTTTCAAAATAGCCTCTTGTTTAAAGCCTAATTTTTCGTAGAATGTGCAGGCTTTTTCATTTGATGATAGCACATGAATGAGAACTTTTTGGTAGCCGTCAGCTTTTGCCATATCGAAGAAAGTTTGGATAAGTTTGCGTCCGATACCTTGACCGCGCGTTTTTTCAGAAACGGCAATGCCAAAAGTTACCACGTGATGACCGCTAGGGAAAGGATAATAAGTATGGTAATCAAGAACACCTAAAATGTCCTGATTTTCTTCAGCGACAAGATAATGTGTTCCATTTTCAAAATCTTTGATGATTTTATCCTTATTTGCAATAGGTAGCGGAGCTGGCGTGTTAAATGTATCCCATGTTTGGTTTTCTAGTATAACCACTTGTTCACTATCTTCTAGCTCCATTGGTCGTATTTGCATGTCATTTCCCCTTAAGTATGATAAAATAATTGTAACACAAAAGAAGATTGGAAGAAATTTTTAATGGCTAAATTTGGCTTTTTATCAGTATTAGAAGAAGAAATGGACAAGCACTTCACGTTTGATTATGCCATTGATTGGAATAAGAAAAATCATGCGGTGGAAGTGACTTTTATTTTGGAAGCGCAGAATCAATCTGCGGTTGAAACTGTGGATGACCAAGGTGAAATCAGCAATGATGACATCATTTTTGAAGATTATGTGCTTTTTTACAATCAAGCAAAATCAAAAGTTGATGAAGATGATTATTTGGTGACTATTCCATTTGACGCCAAAAAAGGCTTCTCGCGTGAATTTTTAGCCTATTTTGCTGAAACATTGAACGACGTAGCAACCAAAGGTCTTGATGATTTAATGGACTTTTTAGCAGACGAAAATGCGACTGACTTTGCGCTCGAATGGGACGCTGAAAGCTTTGAAAATGGCAAAGCAGAACTGAAAGAAACAGAATACTTTGCCTATCCGAGGTATTGAGGAAATTCATGAAATATTATTGTCTCCAAAGCCTTTGAAATAATGAGGTCTAGTTATATATTTGATAATTTTACCAAGTAAAACAAAAAAGTATGGTGTAGTTCGTATAGATTTGGGAGTGATAGCTCCCATACAATGACTTGAAGTTCATTAAATTGGTGTTGAGGTTTAAGGAATTATTTGGAGGATAAAAGATGATTAGACTTGAACAAGCACAAGCAAAGGATTTAGAAGCTATTATCAGTATTCAACGTGCTAGCTTTAAGGCAATTTATGATAAATATCATGATGAATATGGATCCCTATGTGGAAGATGAGGAGCGCATTAGGTGGAAGTTGGTGGAACGTCCTAATAGTTTTTATTATTTCGTCAAAAAGGACGATGAGATTATTGGTTTTCTTCGGGTACTCACCAATGATGGACAAACCAAGGCTTGGATAGGAACGGCAGCTATATTACCGAAATACCAGCGAAAAGGCTATGGTTCTAAAGGCATTTATTTACTTGAAGAAGAATTTTCAACCGTTACCCAGTGGGATTTGTGCACGGTTTTTCAAGAAGAGTCTTTGGTAACATTTTATGAAAAATGTGGTTACCATCAAACCCATACTGAGTCAGAGCAAGAAGGTATGGATATGGTTTACATGACTAAAACTATTAATAACTAAAGCAATGATAAGTATAACTTACAAGTGAATCTAAAGGGGGAAATAAATGAACTCATGGCAAGAGTTAACTGTTGAGGTTTTACGTGATGCAGAAGAAGCTGCATCGAATATTTTGATTGAATTAGGTAGTCAAGGTGTGGCGATTGATGATAGTGCGGACTATCTCGGTCATGTTGGCAAATACGGCGAAGTATTTCCAGAAATCAAACAAGTGGAAACTGTTAAAATCACAGCTTACTATCCAGAAAACGTTGATATTGAGGCTGTTGAAAAAGAAGTGGCTGACCGCTTAGCGGAATTGACTGATTTTGGCGTTGATGCTGGTGATGTTCACTACGCAACGCAAGAATTGGCAGAGCAAGATTGGGCAGAGAACTGGAAAAAATATTATGAACCAACGCGTATCAGCCATGATTTGACAATCGTTCCAAGTTGGACAGATTATGAAGCTAGTGAGGGTGAGAAAACAATTCGTCTCGACCCTGGTATGGCATTTGGTACAGGAACTCACCCAACCACAAAAATGAGTCTTTTTGCGCTCGAGCAAGTGCTTCGTGGCGGTGAAACGGTCCTTGATGTCGGTACTGGTTCAGGTGTGCTTTCGATTGCAAGTTCACTACTTGGGGCAAAAGACATTTACGCTTATGACCTTGACGAAGTAGCGGTGCGCGTGGCACAAGAAAATATTGATTTGAATGCTAATACTGAAAATATCCACGTGGCTACTGGAAATCTTTTGCAAGGTGTTGGCATTCAAGCAGACGTTATCGTGGCAAATATCCTTGCGGACATTTTGGTCAATATGACAGAAGATGCTTATCGTCTTGTCAAAGATGAAGGTTACCTTATCATGTCAGGCATTATTTCTGATAAATGGGATATGGTTCGTAAGTCAGCTGAGGACGCAGGTTTCTTCCTTGAAACACACATGGTTCAAGGCGAATGGAATGCTTGTGTTTTCAAAAAAACAGATGATATTTCAGGTGTAATTGGAGGATAAATGCAACAGTATTTTGTAGCAGGACAAGCTCAAGATGTCGTTACAATCACAGATAAAGATACGATTAAGCATATGTTTAACGTCATGCGTTTGACAGAAAACGACGAAGTTGTCCTTGTCTTTGATGACCACGTGAAGCGTTTGGCAAAAGTCATTGATAGTGCTGAACACCGTTTTGAAATCATTGAAGAACTAGATAGCAATGTTGAGTTGCCTATTGAGGTGACGATTGCCGCAGGATTTCCAAAGGGTGATAAATTGGAATTTCTAGCACAAAAAGGGACTGAACTTGGTATGGCAAAGCTCTGGGCATTTCCAGCGGATTGGTCAGTGGTCAAATGGGACGGCAAAAAATTAGCCAAAAAAGCTGATAAGCTGGCAAAAATCACACTAGGTGCTGCGGAACAAAGCAAACGTAATGTGATTCCAGAAGTCACTCTTTTTGAGAAAAAAGCAGCTTTTTTAGCAGAACTTGAGCAATTTGACAGGATTTTTATTGCTTATGAGGAATCAGCCAAGGAAGGTGAGACGGCTGTTCTAGCGCGTGAATTGTCACAAATGAAAGCAGGAGAGAAAATTCTCTTTATCTTTGGACCAGAGGGCGGCATTTCGCCAGAAGAAATCGAAACATTTGAATCAAAAGGTGGTTTGAAAATCGGTTTAGGACCACGTATCATGCGCGCTGAAACCGCACCGCTATACGCTTTAGCGAGCGTTAGCTATGCCTTGGAATTGATGAAGTAGCTAGAAACCTAGGTTGTTAACAATTTATAATGGAAAACACTGTTATAGGTGTTTTCTTTTTATTTACTTATTTTTTACTGGTGCTTGTGAAGGTTTTGAGTTGACAGCGCTTTAAAAAGTTTTTATTCTAGATATATACAAATTACAGATAAGGATAATATAATGGCAACAATTAAGGATGTCGCAAGGGTTGCGGGGGTATCAACTTCGACAGCTTCACGTGCTCTGCATGATAGTAGTATGATTAGCGAGGCGACTAAAAGACGTGTGCGTCGTGCGATGAAAGAACTAGATTACTCTCCAAACTATTCGGCACAAAATCTAGTCAATCGCACAACCAATACAATAGGGATTATTTTGCCCGTGCGAGAAAGTCAGGATTCACTTGGAAATAACCCATTTTTCATGCAAATTATTCAAGGTATTTCAAGCGTGTGTAGCGAGAATGACTACATGGTCAGCTTGGCAACAGGACGAACAGATGACGAATTGCAAAAAAATATCCAAACCTTAATTCGTAGCGGCAACATCACTAAGCTTATTTTTCTTTATTCAAGAAAAGCAGATCCAGTTTTTGAATTTGTCAAACAAGAAAAGAAGGTTTCTTGTGTCGTCGTTGGTCGTTCTTACGAAGATGCTCCGCAAAAAATGGTGCGTTTTGTTGATAATAATAATGACCAAGCTGGTAAAGATGCAACGACATTCATGTTAGCTAAAGGCTATAATCATCTTGTTTTTGCCTATACTGATATGGATGAATTAGTGCAAACCGAACGTTATCAAGGTTACTGTGAAGCCTTGCAAGAATACGGTAAAAAAGGGAGTACATTGCAATTATCACGCCTAAGCGACGAGGAAAATGCGGTGAAGTTGCAGACGTTTCTTGCTGAAAATCCCAAAACAGAAGCTTTTGTTGCCTGTGATGACATCATGGCGATTCGTTTGCAACGTTTATTTAAGGATAGTGACCTTGAAAATCATTATGCCATGATTGGTTTTAACAATTCATTGATTACAGAAATTGCGAGCCCTGCCTTGACTTCCGTGGATATTTTTCCATATGAGTTGGGGGAGAATGCCGCCAAATTATTATTAGCTGACCCTAAAAATTTAACTGAACAAACGGTTGTTATTCCACATAAAATCATTGAACGCGAATCAACACCAGATTTGGGTTAACAGCTTTTACTAACTAAAACCTCCGTTGGAGGTTTTTTTGCCAAGGAAGTGTTTGTTTAGATGTCTTTTTTTAAAAAAATTACGGAAAACGCTTTACAAATTAAAAATACATGTTATAATAAAATCATCAAAATAACGCAAACGTTTGCGTAAATTTAAAACAAAGCTCAAACCAATACTTTAAAGGAATTGAAAAATATAAGTGGCATTATTTTTCATAAATTAAAGCAATTGGTTTCCTAGAAAATGGTTTAAGGAGTATTTCATGAAGAAGGCATTTAAAAATTTAACCAGCTTCGAATTTTGGCAAAAATTCGGAAAATGCTTGATGGTTGTTATTGCTGTTATGCCAGCAGCAGGTTTAATGGTTAGTATTGGGAACTCACTTCCGCTAATCAATGCAGACTCAGCCCTTCTTGCTACGGTTGGTAATGTTATTGCTCAAATCGGATGGGGAATTATCAATAACCTTCATATCCTCTTCGCGTTAGCAATTGGTGGTAGTTGGGCAAAAGAACGTGCTGGTGGTGCGTTTGCAGCAGGTATCGCATTTATTCTCATCAACCTTATCACAGGTCACGTTTATGGCATTTCACTTGATATGATTGCCGATGGTACAAGTACGGTTCACAATGTGCTTGGTGGTGAAATGCTTGTAGCTGACTACTTTGTCAATGTTCTTGGTCAACCTGCCCTTAATATGGGTGTGTTTGTCGGTATTATCTCTGGTTTTGTTGGGGCAACAGCTTACAATAAATACTATAACTACCGCAAATTACCAGACGTTCTTTCGTTCTTTAATGGTAAACGTTTCGTACCATTCGTTGTTATCTATCGTTCAGTTCTTGTTGGTTTGTTCATGTCACTTGTTTGGCCAATCATCCAATCAGGAATCAACGGATTTGGTATGTGGATTGCATCTTCACAAGATTCAGCACCATTTTTAGCACCATTCTTATATGGTACTTTGGAACGTTTGCTTCTTCCATTTGGACTTCACCACATGATTACTATCCCAATGAACTACACATCACTTGGTGGTACTTATGAAATTTTGACAGGTGCTCAAAAAGGAACAGAAGTCTTTGGTCAAGACCCACTTTGGTTAGCATGGGTAACAGACCTTATCAATCTTAAAGGGTCTAATGCTTCAGCATACCAAGATCTTTTAACAAATGTAACACCAGCTCGCTTTAAAGTTGGGCAAATGATTGGTGCAACTGGTACACTTATGGGACTTAGTCTTGCTATGTATCGTAATGTTGACCCTGACAAGAAGAAAAAATACACTGCTATGTTCATCTCAACAGCAGCAGCAACATTCTTAACAGGTGTTACTGAACCAATCGAATACATGTTTATGTTCGTTGCAATGCCACTTTACGTTGTTTATGCAGTCGTTCAAGGGGTGACATTTGCTTTAGCTGATTTAGTTAACCTTCGTCTCCATTCATTTGGTAATATTGAACTTTTAACACGTACGCCTATGGCTCTCAAAGCTGGACTTGGCGGTGATTTGATTAACTTTGTCATCTGTTGTATCTTATCAGGGGTTGTGATGTACTTTATCGCAGACTTCATGATTAAGAAATTCAACTTTGCTACTCCAGGTCGTAATGGTAATTATGACGATATGGATGATGACCAAGCTAGTGCATCAGCAGACGGTGCTAGTGTCTCTGCAGACTCACAAATCGTTCAAATCATTAATCTCCTTGGTGGACGCGATAACATCGAAGATGTTGATGCTTGTATGACTCGACTTCGTGTCACAGTCAAAGATGTCGCTAAAGTCGGTGATGAGGACACTTGGAAAAAAGCTGGCGCTATGGGACTTATTATCAAAGGCTCAGGTGTTCAAGCGGTTTATGGACCAAAAGCAGATATTTTGAAATCTGATATCCAAGACCTTCTTGATTCTGGCGCAGAAATTCCAACTGTCAACTTGTCAGAAGTTGAAGGAAACGATGTTACAAAAGTTTCTTATAAAGGTGTGACAGAAGATGTCAATGCAGTTGCAGACGGTGATGTAAAACCTATCACAGAAGTTAAAGACCCTGTCTTTGCTGGTAAAATGATGGGTGATGGCTTCGCTGTTGAACCAGAAAATGGCAATGTTTACGCACCAGTTTCAGGTATTGTAACCAGCGTCTTTCCAACAAAACACGCCTTTGGTCTATTAACAGACAATGGACTTGAAGTTCTTGTTCACATTGGTTTAGATACTGTTGCTCTTAACGGAGTACCATTCTCAGTTAAGATTGCAGAAGGTCAACGTGTTCAAGCTGGTGAGCTTTTGGTGGTAGCTGATTTAGCAGCTATTCGTTCAGCAGGTCGTGAAACAACAATTATTGTTGCCTTCACAAATACAGCAGAAATCAAAGCAGTCAATTTAACACAAACAGGAAAAGTTTCTGCTAACACACCTGTTGCCAAAGTAGAACTTTAAGCTGATATTACTCATATGAATAAGAGATGTTTAGGTTAAATCTAAATAAAAGGGAGTCTGAGATAGGAATCACGGACTCTCCTTTGACTTGAAGGGAACAGATATGGCTAAATTTTTAACACTTAATACGCATTCTTGGTTGGAGGCAAATTCATTAAAGAAATTATTCGACTTGGCAGAAACGATTTATAGTGAAAATTATGATGTCATTTGCCTTCAAGAAATTAACCAAGATATTCGTGGACTGTTAACCAAAGAAGTTGATGGCTATGAAAAATTACCAGGCAGCCCAGCTTTGCATCGCGATAACTACGCTTTACAACTCGTGAATTATCTGAGAAGTCAAGGACGATATTATTATTGGTCTTGGGCATATAATCATATTGGATACGAAAAGTACAATGAGGGTGTTGTTATTCTATCAAAAACACCTATCAAAGTGAATGATATTCTGGTATCTGATGTTGATGACGAAACTGATTTTCACACAAGACGTGTTCTCGTTGCGGAGACAGAAATTGATCAGAAACCAATTACGGTTGTCAGCTTACACATGTCTTGGTTTGGTAAAGGCTTTGAAAGTGAATGGCAAAAGCTGGAGACAGCGCTGCTTGATTACCCCAAACCATTGGTACTCATGGGTGATTTTAACAATCCAACGGATACTGCTGGCTATGATATGATTTTAAACAGCCCACTTGATTTACAAGACAGCCACAAAGTGGCTAAGAAAGTCCAAGGCGACCACACGATTATTGAAGACATTGACGGCTGGGAGGGGAACAAACAATCCCTCAAAGTTGACCATGTTTTCACAAGTAAAGATATTGATATTCTATCATCAACCGTCACATTTGACGGCGGCGAAGCGCCAATCGTCAGTGACCATTTCGGTCTTGCCGTTGAGCTTAACTACTAATAACACTACCTCCTAATTTATTTGTTTGTTTTTACACAATCGCTCCTGATTTCAGGAGCGATTTTAGGTGTTATGTGTTATAATGGATCCGCAATAATAGCATTAAAATAATAAATGATTAATTACGGAGAAAAAGATGAGGACATTCAATGTAGAAATTGAGGAAGTGAAGTGCTCAAAGAATTGTAAAAGTTAAGGCAAGAGATGAAAACGAAGCTTTGAAATTGGTAAGGAAACAGTACAGGCGAGAAAACATTGTCCTAGACAAAAATGATTACAAAGGTCATGAACTTAGGGTTATATCCGAATAGAGAACGATAAAAGAGTGAACATAACATTCACTCTTATTTTTTGTATTCAATTGCTTACTCCACAATTGGGCTTTTTAGGTAAGCGTCAACGAGGCGTTCTGTTGCTTGGACAGAGTCAATGTGTGTGCGTTCGTATGAGTGACTTGATTCGATACCAGCTCCAAAAAGGGCATGTTTGACTTCAGCACCTGCACGAAGAGCAGCAGAAGCATCACTACCATAATACGGATAAATGTCCAATTTGTAAGGAATCTTATTGTCATTTGCTAATTCGACAAGATGTTGGCGCAATTCATAGTGATAAGGTCCTGAACCGTCTTTGACACAGATTGACACACTGTATTCATCTGTTTGTTGGTCGTCTCCCATTGCTCCCATATCGACCGAAAGGTATTCAACAGTTTCAACCGGGATACTCGAATTCGCTCCATGACCAAGTTCTTCAAATGCTGAGAAGTAGAAGTGCGTCGTGTATGGCAAAGTAATGTTTTGCGCTTTATATTCTTTAAGCAATTCAATTAAGATAGCTGCTGACACTTTGTCATCTAAGTGACGTGATTTGATAAAACCTGATTCGGTAACGACAACACGTGGGTCAAATGAGATAAAGTCACCAACTTCGATACCAAGAGCGCGTGTTTCTTTCTCATTTGTCACTTTTTCATCAAGGCGAACTTCCATGTTAGTTTGGTTGCGCTCAGCTGTACCAGCATCTTTATAAACGTGTACAGATGTTTGGTGCATAAGGATTGTACCACTGATTTTCTTGCCATTTTTAGAAACGTGAACGGTACAATTTTCTCCCTCAATAGCGTTGTAAACAAAGCCACCGATAAGGTCCATTTTGAGCCGTCCATCAGGTTTGACAGCGCGAACCATAGCACCAAGTGTATCCAGATGAGCAGTCACCACACGGTGTTTGCTGTCATCTTTACCTGTGACTGTGACCATAACACCGCCTTTATTCGTGCGAGCAGGCGTATAGCCAAAGCTTTCAAGTTCAGCAATCACATAATTCATAATGTGACTTGTGTAGCCAGTAGGTGAAGGGATATTTGCAAGTTTTGTAATATAATCAACCGTAGTTTTCATGAGTTCTCCAATTAAAATTTAGTAGTCATATCGACGATAAAATACACGATATCATCTATGTTATTATACCATGTCTGCTAAATTTAGTTGAGTGAGGACTGTATGTATTAACTAGGATTGGCAAATCCTTGGTGTTGCTTCACAATAATCTTTGCTAGGCGCTCAATATCAGCACTTGTTCCTCGTAATTCAAAATCACCCAACATCGGAAAACCAAAACGTTTAGCGTACTGTTTGGCTGTCAGGCAATACTGTTCGTTGAAATTACGATTGCCAGAACCAATAATACCAAAACAATGTTTGTAGTTGTCATGAGCAGCAATAAAATCACCTAGCGGATTCGTCAAGATTTCAACATCACCTGAATCGATACCATTACCACCTTCAAGATAGGTTGGCAAAATAGCAACAAAAGGTGTCGTGATTGGAAATGTTTCATGATTGAGTTCCTTGATATTAATGGTCTGTGTATCTAGTGAATAATGGTTCAGTAAGTGTTCAGTTAAGCGCTTTACAAAGCTTTGTGTGTTACCGCTTAAACTGATATAAACAATGCTTAACGGAGCTAACCTTTTTTCTTGTGACATAATAAATTCCCTACTATATATGGTATTGCTTAGAATAATGTAGCACAATATATGGTTATAAACAAGAATTTAGCTCTGCAATTTAGATGATTTAGAAAGCGTTTAAATTTTTTGAAAAAGTTTACACTTTTGAAAAGAAAAGACTAGACATTTTAAAAAGTCTGTGATATACTTTTAGTAAAGATGTTGGGGAGCGTAAAACATCTTAAACAACTATTTTATATTCTATTCTAAAAGGGAGAATGACTATGTCAAAAGCATTGATTATCTGTGTAGCTGGAATGTCATCATCACTAATGGCCCAAAAAACAACAGACTTTTTCAAAAACCAAGGTAAAGACATCACTGTAGAAGCTATCAGCTCTAACGAAGGTGAACAAGTTATTACTGACGCAACTTACGATTTGTATCTAGTTAGTCCACAAGCTGGTATGTACTATAACCAATTTGCAGCTGCTGGTGAAAAATCAGGTCGTCCAGTTGTTAAAGTTCCACCACAAGCTTATGTTCCAATCCCAATGGGTGTTGAGAAAATGGCTAATCTTATCGTAGAAAACATTTAATGAGGTATTGTTAGAGATGACTGAAGAAGAATTGCAACTTGCTGCTTTTGAAATTATCTTGCACAGCGGTAACGCCCGCACTTCTGTTCATGAAGCATTTGCTGCAATGAAAGAAGGCAAATATGACGAAGCAAAAGAAAAACTAGATGCTGCTGATGCAGAACTTTTGGAAGCACATCATGCTCAAACTGATTTGTTACAGAAATATGCAAGCGGTACCGAAGTTAAAATCGAGATTATTATGGTTCACGCACAAGATCATTTGATGACTACAATGACTTTGAAAGAAGTTGCGGTGGAAATGATCACATTGTACCAACGACTCGACGAAAAATAAGGAAAAAACAGTCCAGCGGACTGTTTTTTCATGAGCCTAGAAATTGAAAAGCGAATTAAGTCCAGTGGACTGTTTTTTCACGCGCCTAGAAACTGAAAAGCGAGTCAATTCCAGTGGGCGTTTTCCATTGTCTAACATACGCACCAAATTCAATTTATCAATATCATCATTTTTAACACGAAAACATTTTAAAGTTGCGATTTAATCATTCAAAAAGAAGACTGTAAGGTCTTCTTTTTTGATTTCTCTTTGTTCAGTCTGAGGCTTTAACAACATCAAACATTTCATGCTCGCTTTTTCTCATCACTAATCTTAAAATCAAGCAAGGTCAATAAAATTTGAGGTTTGTTTTTGAAAAACTAGATTATTTGGCTACGCTTATAAAAAATTGTGTATAGCAAAACCCTCTTCCTATGCAGAAGAGGGTTAGAATCTAGTAAATAGTTTTAAATGGATAAAAAGGATTTGTTAAGTTAATTTTCACTGGCTAGGTGAAAATCATGAAGTAGAAATTTATTAGGAGTATTTGAAATCGAATATTATTAGAATATTAAATGATTATTCTTCAAATCCATTATCAACAGTAACTTGTTTAAACCATTCGCCAGATTTTTTAATGGTTTTAATTTGTGTGTGAATATTGTTTGAAATGAATCCATAACGGTTACGGTAAGCATTCATCCAAGACCAGCAATCGATTGGTGTCCAGAGGTGATAACCGAAACAGTTTGAACCTTCTTCGATTCCTCGGTGGAGACAAGCGAGGTGTTCTTTGATGAAGTCAATACGATAATCATCTTGAACTTGTCCGCTTTCATCCATGAAGCGTTCTTCACGAGAAACACCCATACCATTTTCAGAAACAAACCAAGGGATGTTTTTGTAGTTGTCGCGAATGTTGATAGCAATATCGTAAATAGCTTCTGGGTAGATTTCCCAACCTTTATCAATATTCATGCGACGACCAGGCATATTGTACTCGTCATAGTAACGACTTGGCAACCAAGCACCGACAGAGTTAGGCGCGATGTCTGGAGCTTTCACACGATTTGGATGGTAGAAGTTAACACCCAAGAAATCAACAGTGTTGTTTTTGAAGATTTCAGCATCTTCAGGTTCTGTTTGCCAGATAACACCATCTTTTTCTAAAACAGCTTCAAGTTCTTCTGGGAAGTGTCCGTTGATAGCTGGTTCAAGGAACATTTTGTTGTTCCAAAGTTCAGCAAAGTGTGCTGCAGCTTGGTCATCTTCAGAATCAGAAGCAGCGTAAGTTGGTGTTAAGTTCAATACAGTACCAATGCGACCACCATCTTTGTCTAAACCAAGTTCTCGGAATTTAGCGATAGCTTTTGCTGAAGCAATATTCAAGTTATATGCAACTTGAACCGCTTTCTTACCATCGACTAATTTTGGATAGTGGAATTGGTAAAGGTATTCACCGTCAACAACAACCATTGGTTCATTGTGTGTTGTCCAATCTTTAACACGGTCACCGAATGCTTTGAAAGCTTGTTCAGCAAATCCAACGTAAAGATCAACAACATGGCGTGATTCCCAACCACCATATTTATGATAAAGTTCAACAGGTAAATCGAAATGGTGAAGGTTCATGATTGGACGAATACCATTTTCGATGAAGCAATCAATAACGTTATTATAGAAATCTACTGCATCTTGATTAACAGTATTTGTTTCAAGGTCATCAATAAGACGTGTCCATTGAATAGAAGTACGAACACTATTGAGTCCTACTTTTTTCATCAATGCAATATCTTCTTTATAACTGTTATAGAAGTTTGAGGCTGTGTCAGGACCTACTTGATCGTAAAAGACTTCAGGTTCAATTTCATACCAATAGTCAAACATATTAGCATGTTTCTTATTGAAACGCCCTTCACTTTGAGGACCTGATGTAGCAGCACCCCACCAAAAGTTCTCTGGGAATGTGTAAGTTGCCATTAGATTCTCCTTAAAATATTTTCATTTACAAATACAATTATACACTTTTTGTGCAAAAAGACAATATTTTTGTAAAAAAAGACTAGACATTTAATAAAAAATAATATATAGTTATAATGTAAAAACAAATTAATGGAAAGAGGAGTGTTTATGAACAAGTTTCTAGATGCTATCAGTGACAAACTTTTGCCTTTGGCAAACAAGTTAGGTTCTAACCGTTACCTATCTATTTTACGAGACGCTTTCATGTTAGCGTTTCCATTGACTATGTTTGGGTCAATTGTCGTGGTTATTTGTAACCTTCCTTTTTTAAGCGATGATTTGAAATCGCTTTTATACGACATTATGGGTAGTGGTCAAAGTGCCACAATGTCTATCATGACAGTGTTTGTAACCTTTGGTATTGGTTATTACCTATCAAAATCTTATGACGTTGAAGGAATCTTCGGTGGGGCTATCTCATTTGCAAGTTTCCTTATCTTAACACCATTCTTCACAACTACCGACAGTGGTGAAGAAGTTTCAAGTGTTTTAAGTCTTGATCGTCTCGGTGCCAAAGGAATGTTCCTTGGTATGATTGTTGCTTTCCTTGCAGCAGAAATTTATAGCCGTGCAAGCAAAAAAGGTTGGCAAATTAAAATGCCAGATAGTGTTCCACCTGCAGTTGCTAAATCATTCGCAGCGCTTATCCCAGCTATCTTGACATTGTCAGTTTTCACAGCTATCAATGCTATTGTAACAGTTGGTTTCAATACAAACCTTCACGACGTTATCTACAATGTTATCCAAGTTCCACTTGTTGGTTTGGGAAGTAGTATTTGGGCAACATTGATTGCAATTTTCTTCATCCAATTCCTATGGTTCTTCGGACTTCACGGACAAATCCTTGTTAACTCAGTTATGGACCCAGTTTGGAACACTTTGATGTTTGAAAACTTGGAAGCTTACAAAGCTGGTGAACACCTTCCACACATCATTACTAAACCATTCATGGAAACATTTACTGTTGGTCTAGGTGGTTCAGGTATGACTTTGGCAGTTGTTATCATCATGGCATTCTTCTTGAAGAAACAACAATATCGTGATGTTGGTCGTTTGGCATTAGGTGCTGGTATCTTCAACGTTAACGAACCTGTTATCTTTGGTTTGCCAATCGTGTTGAACGCTACAATTCTCATTCCTTGGGTTATTGCCCCAATCATCGTTACAGCTCTTAATTATTTCGTAATGGCAATTGGTCTTGTACCTGCTCCAACAGGTGTATCAGTGCCTTGGACTGTACCAGTATTCTTTAGTGGTATGATTGCAACAAACTCACTTGCAGGAGGACTCCTTCAAATCGTTGACTGTCTCATCGTTGGATTTATTTGGTATCCATTCTTGCGTATGCTAGACAAACAACCTGATTCTGCGTTATAATAGAACTATAGTTTTTAAAAAATAGTCTATACAAGTAGAGTAGGAGCGATCTATGTCAAAATATGAAGAGATTGCAGGTATTATTCGAACGAGGATTTCAGACGGCACTTACCCTATTGATTCAATGTTACCGATTCAATCGGACTTAGCAAAAGAATTTGGGGTAAGCCGTATGACAATCAAAAAGGCTATTGAGATGTTAACCATCGAAGGTTTGGTTCTTTCAAAACAAGGAAATGGAACAAAGGTTTTAAATTCTTCGTTTTGGGATAAAGAGGACTCAAAATTCCGTTTGAACAACTACAATGGGTTGAGCTATGATATGAAAGATGACCCTCGGAAATTGACGAGTAAAATCATTGAATTTAATGTCGAATTTCCAGATGCTAAAATAGCAGAGCGGCTTCAAGTTGATTCAGCGACACCTGTTTACAAAATTATCCGACTTCGTTTATTAGACGGTAAACCTTATGCTTTGGAGCATACTCATATGTCTTGCGATTTAGCACCTGGTTTGGATGATGACATCTTATTAACATCTGTTTATGATTACCTTTGGCATCAACTCGGTCTCAAATTTGCAGGTTCCTACCGACATATCACGGCTGAAAAGCCAGATCATTATGACAAAGATTATTTAGCCTGCAAAGATGATGATCCCATTTTGCAAGTCGAACAAGTTGTTTACTTGGAAAATGGAAGACCGATTGAATACTCTCGTAGTAGAAATCGTTTCGATACTAGAGGTTATTCATTATTGGATGTTAAGAACATTTAACTAAGAAACCCAAAAATGCTTTGGGTTTCTTCTTGGTGAACAAGCATATTTTGCTTGAAGGAAAGGAAAATTTTTATGGCAGAACCATTATTTCTAAAGTCACAAATGCATGATAAAATCTGGGGTGGAACTAAACTTCGTGATGAATTTGGTTATGACATTCCAACAGAAACAACTGGTGAATACTGGGCAATTTCAGCTCATCCAAATGGTGTTTCAATCGTAGATAATGGTACTTATAAAGGTGAAGGTCTAGATAAACTTTATCGTGAACACAAAGAACTTTTTGGCAATCCAAAATCTGAAGTCTTTCCATTATTGACAAAAATTCTTGATGCCAACGATTGGCTTAGTGTACAAGTTCACCCAGATGATGCTTACGCTCTTGAACATGAAGGCGAACTTGGTAAAACTGAGTGCTGGTATGTTATTGCTGCGGATGAAGATTCTGAAATTATTTACGGACACAATGCCAAATCAAAAGAAGAGCTTCGTCAATTGATTGAAGCTGGAAAATGGGATGATTTGTTAACAAAAATCCCTGTTAAAGCTGGTGATTTCTTCTACGTACCAAGTGGTACAATGCACGCTATCGGTAAAGGGATCTTAATTTTAGAAACACAACAATCAAGTGATACAACTTACCGTGTTTATGATTTTGACCGCCGTGATGCACAAGGTAATCTTCGTGATTTGCACATTGAGCAATCAATTGATGTTTTAACAATTGGTGAACCTGCTAACAGTACACCTGTAACGGTTGATGTTGACAACTTGAGTTCAAGCCTTTTGGTTTCAAATGAATTCTTTGCTGTTTATAAATGGGTGGTATCTGGTGTCGTTAACCTTACACAAACAGCACCATACTTGTTGGTAAGTGTTCTTTCAGGTCAAGGTAGCTTGAAAGTTGACAACCGTGTTTATAACATCAAAAAAGGTGACCACTTTATCCTTCCTAATGACGTTAAGTCATGGGAATTTGATGGTGAGCTAGAAATCATTGCTAGTCACGCAAACGAAAAATAATTATTGTTCATAAATATGAGTGAAACAAAAGGGTTCTGGAGTGATTCCAGAACTCTTTTGTTATATTCTCGCCTAGAAATAAATTCTGGTTTTAACTAGCACTGTGTTATTAAGCAGTGGAATGATTTGCCGACGGTTTAAATTGTTTTCGTTTTTAAAATGATGATATTGATAAATTGTGTTGGGGTGTAATCGTTAGACAATGAAAAAACTGGATTAGACTCGCTTTTTAATTTCTAGGCTCGAGAAAAAACAGTCCACTGGACTGTTTTTTTTCTTATTTTTCAGCTTCTTGGTCGTATAAGCGACCTGCTTTTTCGTAATGCGTTAGGCGTGTGAGTTGATTTTTTTCATTAACAAAGACGACAAGTGGTTTTTGCGTTTTGGCTTCTTCTGGTGTGAGGCTAGCATAAGACATGATGATGACGTGGTCACCAACATTGACGAGCTTAGCGGCAGCGCCGTTGAGGCAAATTTCTCCTTTTCCAGGTTCGCCGGCAATGATGTATGTTTCTAGTCGGCTGCCTGTTTCCACGTCTGCAATTTGAACTTTTTCGTATTCAACCATGCCAGCTGCTTCGAAAAGTTCTGGGTCAACGGTGATACTGCCAACGTAATCGACTTCGGCACCTGTGACAACAGCACGGTGGATTTTTGATTTTAACATTTGAATGTGCACAATTAGCCTCCCTTATTCGTAAATATGATTGTCAATTAAGCGTGTTTTGCCAATGTAAACAGCGATAGCGTTGAGAACTGGTCGGTCAATTTGGCTGACAGGTTCAAGTGTTTTCCAGTCAACAAATTCGACATAATCGATTTTAGCAAGGGGTTCTTTTTCGATGAAATCAGTCATGGCTTGTTTTAATTTATCTGTGTCTGTTTCACCGTCTTGAATCATTTTTTCAGCAAGGGCTAGACTTTTTGAAAGAACAAGGGCAGCTTGACGTTCCTCTGCTGAGAGGTAAGTGTTACGTGAACTTTTAGCAAGACCGTCTGTTTCGCGAACAATTGGGCAACCAATGATTTCAAGGTTGAAATTCAAATCATCAACCATGTGCTTGATAACAGCGAGTTGTTGCGCATCTTTTTGACCAAAATAAGCTCTGTTTGGTTCCACAATGTTGAACAGTTTTCCGACAACGGTGCAGACACCTCGGAAATGAATAGGACGTGTCTTGCCACAAAGCCCTTGTGTTAGAGTTGACATGTCAATGAAACTTGAAAAAGTTGGAGAGTACATGTCACTAGGCTCTGGATTGAAGATAAGGCTAGCACCAGCAGCTTCGCAAAGTCTGGCGTCTTGTTCTAAATCTCGTGGGTAGCTTTCTAAATCTTCTGTTGGTGCGAATTGAATTGGATTCACAAAAACGCTGACGACGACGTGGTCGTTTTCGGCAACGGCTTTGTCAATCAGACTCTTATGCCCTTCGTGTAGGTAACCCATGGTTGGAACAAGTCCAATGCTTTTTCCGTCTGCTTTCCAAGCTTGCACAGCTTTGCGGACATCTTCAACGGTATGAACGATTTTCATGTAACGATATGCCTCTTTTCTAATTAATAGAGTTTTTCGATGATAGTGTCATCAATGTGATATTCATTTTCTGGTGTTGGAAATTTCTGCGCTGCGACGTCGTCAATATAATTCTTAACAGCGCCAGAGATGAGTTCACCAATGTTAGCGTAGCGTTTGACAAATTTAGGTGTGAAATCAGAGAACAATCCTAACAAGTCAGCATAGACTAGCACTTGCCCGTCAGTTTGGTTACCGGCACCGATTCCGATAGTAGGAATGTCCAGTTGCTTGGTAATTAATTGAGCGAGCTCGGCTGGAATGGCTTCGAGTACAACAGCGAATGCGCCAGCTTCTTGGACGGCTTTGGCATCTTCAATGAGTTGTTTGGCAGCAGCTTCGGTTCTCCCTTGGACTTTGAAACCTCCGAAAGCGTTGATGTGTTGTGGTGTTAAGCCAAGGTGCGCACAGACAGGAATACCAGCCTCAACCATAGCCTTGATTTGTGGGCAAACGCTTTTGCCACCTTCTAATTTAACAGCTTGACAATGCGTTTCTTTCATCAAACGTCCTGCGTTTTCCAAGGCTTGTTCGACAGAAATCTGATAGGACATAAAAGGCATATCAACGATGACTAGTGCATTTTTTGCCCCACGACAAACGGCTTTTCCGTGATGAATCATATCATCTAGTGTTACTGAAACCGTGTCGTCGTATCCTAAAACAACATTTCCAAGTGAATCACCAACGAGAATACTGTTGATACCAGTACTGTCGATTAATTTTGCAGTTGAGTAATCATAGGCGGTTAACATGGTTAATTTTTTACCGTCTTTTTTTGCCCTTTGAAAGCTCAATACGGTATTTTTCATGAGTCTCTCCTTTCTCTAAAAGCGTTAAAAGCCTTTAGAATTAAACATGTCTAGCTAATATTATAACAAATGTTCAGAAAATTTTAAATTTACAGGATATAAAAAACTGAAGAAAGGTCAACACGATAACCTTTCCCCAGTCGAGAATATGGAGTTGTCAGATAATGACTTACATACGAATTGTATTAGTCAAAAATTGTACAACGTTTAGATGTGTTCTTGATACCATTTTGGTCATAGATAATAGCGTTACCTTGTTCAGTTAATTGTGAACCGCTCCAATCTTGTGCGATATCGAGGTAAGCCCAAGTGTCGCCGTTACCTTTCCAAGACCAACCGAGGTAACCAACTCCCTTAGATTGAGAGTAGCTCATGATTGTCTTGTAATCTACATCGCCGTTAGTGTGTCGGATACCGAATTCACCGATACAAAGTGGTACACCTACGTTAAGTGCAGAGTCAATGTTTGATTGAACTGCGCCGTATGCACCAGCATATTCGTACATGTGAATAGAGAACATGATGTTGTGTTGTGAATCAGCTTGAACGACACTTTGACCTGCTTCTGCGATAGATTGTGGGTATTGTCCCCAACCAGCACAATCGACCATAAGTGTATTTTTGATACCAGCATTACGAAGTTTTGGAATAACTTGTTGGTAACCTGCTGCCCAGTTTGAACTGTCCCAAGCACCGCCCCATTCGTTAGCGATGTTAAGGATGACGTTTGCTTCGTTTCCAATCAAAGCACTCTTCATTTCAATCCAGTAATCAGCAGCTTTTTCTAAGTCTTGAATGTTATCTGAACCAGTAGCGTCATGCACTTCAACGATAGCAATTAATTTGTTATCTTTACAAAGTTGAATAAGTTTTTGAAGTTCAGAGAGTGAAGTTTTACTGTATTGTTGACCATCTGTGATAACTAAGCGAACACAGTTAGCGCCAGTTTTTGCAATGGCAGGAATAGCAGTATCTTCATAACCTTGGTACCAAGAGTAAGCGTGGTTGATACCGCGCATTACAAATGGATTACCTTTTGCGTCATAAAGCGTAGTACCGCTTGTGTAGAAACCACCAGTTGTGACTGGAGTAGGATTTGGATTATCACCTCCACCATCACTTACTTTTGTGAATTCCCATTTTTGGTTCCAACCACCATTGTCATCCCATTGTTGTACGTTGGCACCGTCATCGCTAGAGTTTGCTGCAACGTCAAGAGCTTTACCGCTGACAGCAGAGATTAGTTTGTAAGAACCGTCACCAGTATCTACGATTTTCCAGCGTTGGCATGTTCCGTTAGTATCGTCCCATTGTTGTACGTTAGCACCATTGTAAGTTGCTGCACTTGCTACGTCTAGCACTTTACCACTGTTTACTGATACTAATTTGTAGTATCCGTCTCCTGTATCAACAACTTTCCATTGTTGGTTAGTGCCGCCGTTATAAGACCATTGTTGCACGTTAGCACCTGCGTAAGTTGCTTTTGATGCAACGTCAAGAGCTTTACCACTATGTTTTGCAGTGATTTTGTAAGTCTGTCCTGAAACGATTTCGTCAGCTTTTACCCCTTGAGCTGATGCGAGACCGGCAACGACAGTTAGGGTCGCTAAAGATCCAACTAATGCTTTTTTCATAATGTTTTTTTCTCCTCCCAAAAAAAGCGTTAAGACATAATGTCATCTCTGAATGTTATGAAATAATGTTTTTAAAGAAAAAATCTCCTCTTTACAAACTACTAGTAGTTGTATACAAAAACAATAAAAAACTTTTAGGATGCGCTTCCAAAATGAGTATAACACAAGTTTTTTAAAAAGTATATACCTAAAATTAAAATAAATTTGAATTTTTAAAAAATTATGTAAGCGTTTTGTTATGCCATATAATGTAAGGAAATAAAATTGACACCTTGTCAACTAGTTGTAATAAAAAATAGCAAAAGACTATTTTTTGTAGTCTTTTGGACGCGTTTTCCATGATTTTTCCTAAGAGAAAAAGAAATATAATTGTCATATAAACAACAGTAAAAATTTTTTTAAAGGCATATATAGTAGAAAAGTTATTTTAGCTGAAAAAATAAAAAATATTTTTAATAAAAGTATATACTTTTAAGATACAAAGTGTTATACTGTAAGCGCAAACAAAAAGAAGCTAAAATTAGGAGGAAGAACCTATGAAAAAAGGTTTGCTTACAATTGGGATGACTGCATTAGCAGCCGTGACATTAGTTGGTTGTTCAAGCGGAAGCAGTGATAGCGATGTTGAAACAATTACATTCATCAACCATAAGACCGATTGGGAAACTAACGGTAAATGGGATGAGTACATTGCAAAATTTAACGAGAAATATCCTGATATTAAAGTTGAAGTACAAACCATTACTGATTATGCAGGTCAAATGAAAACTCGTATGAACAGTAAAGAGTACGGCGACGTTTTAATGATTCCTGGTGATATTAGCCCGAAAGATTATGAGAACTTCTTTGAACCACTTGGTGATACAGAAGAATTATCAGAAAAATACTTAGGACTTAATGACCGTTCATATGAAGGTGTTCAATACGGTATTCCGAGCCAAATGAATGCGACTGGTTTGGTTGTTAATAAGAAAGTCTTTGAAGATGCAGGTATTACAGAATTCCCTAAGACAACAGAGGATTTCATTGCTGCACTTAAGAAAATAAAAGAAAATGATAGTAGCATTGTCCCACTTTACACAAACTACGCTGCTGGTTGGACATTGTCTAACTGGGACTTCACACGTACAGGTGTGTCAGGTGACGCTGATTTCACTAATGAAATGACTTCAGATACATCACCATTTGATGAAGGTGACACAATGTACACTATCTACAATACGCTTTACACAGTAGCTAAAGAAGGGTTGATTGAATCTGACCCTACAACAAGTGATTGGGAACAATCAAAAGTTGACTTAGCAAATGGTAAAGTAGCTGTTATGGTACTTGGAAGCTGGGCAGTTCCACAAGTTCAAGAAGCCAATGAAGATAATGCGGACAACATTACGTTTGAAGCATTCCCAGTAACAGCATCTGATGGCAAACAATATATGCCAATCGGTGGTGACTACAACTACGGTATTAACGTTAACAGTAAACACAAAAAAGCAGCCCGCAAATTCATCGACTGGATGGTTAATGAATCTGACTACGCTGTTGACAACGGTGGTATTCCAACCGTGAAAGGTGCAGAATATCCAAAAGCACTTCAAGATAGTCAAGATGCGGGTGTTGAATTGATTGAAGAAAATCCAGCTCCAGAAGGTAAAGAATCACTCTTTAGTGACATTAACAATGAATCTGAATTAGGTATCGGTTCTACTGATACTGAAAAACAACGTATCATTGACGCTGCTGTTGGAAATTCAAAAGAATCATTTGATGACATTATGAAAGACTTTAACACACGATGGGCTAACGCCATCAAGGCAGTTTCAGATAACTAAAATTCAATTTAGTGAGATGGGAAAGTTTGGGAGTCGAAAAATGTCTGGCTCCCTTACTTATGCTCATTTAGTGTTAAATATGCGAAAGCATCTTTGTCATGGTGGAGGTTATTATGACAAAAAGTAAATTGAGTAAAGAATGGGAAAAACGGATTCTTGTTTTCTCTTTCACCATTATTCCAGTTCTTCTGTTGCTTGTCTTTTCATATTATCCATTGATAAAAATGATTCAATACAGTTTGACAGATTGGAATGGATACAGTCAAGATCCAAATTTTGTTGGACTTGATAATTATAAAACGGTTTTAACAAATCCAAATTATTTTTCAGTTTTTAAAACAAGTCTGTACTACTTTATTGCAACATTTTTCCAATTAGGAATTGCACTGTTATTTGCTACGATTCTTTCATTCAAAGTGAAGTTTGCTAATTTCTGGAAAGGGATTTTATTCTTCCCATATCTTTTAAATGGTGTTGCGATTGGGTTTATCTTCCTTTATTTCTATAAAGGTGGCGGAACACTTGATACAGTTTTGAAAGGTATTGGTCTTGGCGACCAAATCAGACTTTGGTTGGGAGATCGTTCAATCAATAATATCTCGCTTGCGTTTACATCTGTTTGGCGTTACACAGGGTTTAATTTCTTGGTGTTCTTAGGAGCGATTCAGTCTATTAACCCTGAAGTCTATGAGGCAGCTGAGATTGACGGTGCTAATCGCTGGGATCAATTTAGATACATTATCATTCCAAGTATTCGAAACATTGTCTTTCTTAACATTATCTTGGGTGTGAGTGGTTCACTAAGCGTCTTTGATATTCCATATATCATGACAGGTGGTTCAAATGAAACATCAACTTTCGTTATTCAAACCATTGATACAGCCTTCAAGTACAATAAAGTCGGCTTGGCATCGGCTATGGCAATCATTCTCTTGTTTATCGTTATTGTTGTTTCTTTGATTCAAAAGGTTGTTACGAGTGAAAGGAAGAATGTCTGATGAAAACGAAAAAAATAACATTTGGAAAAATTCTTCAATACCTTATCTTGCTAATTGGAGCAACCGTTGCGATTTTGCCGATTTTGGTTGTCTTTATCGGCTCATTCAAATCAAATACTGAATTTTTGAGTACGGGTGTTTTGGAATTACCAAAATCACTAGATTTCTCAAATTATAAGACGGCTTTTGTGAATGGGCAAATGTTGCTCGGTTTTAAAAATACGTTGATTATCTTTGTGGTTAGTATGGTTGGGAAATTGACTCTTGCCTCAATGTTTGCTTATGCGGTTAGTCGATTTGATTTTAAACTGAAAAAGCTTATCTTGACGCTCTTTATGTTGGCAATGTTGATTCCGAGCATCACTAGCCAAGTTGCAACTTTCCAAATCATCAATTCACTTGGATTGTTTAACAAAATTTGGTCAGTTATTTTGCTCAATTTGGGAACTGATGTTATTTCCGTCTATGTCTTTTTACAATATCTGGATGAAATTCCAATTTCTCTTGATGAATCAGCTTATCTTGACGGTGCTAGTCATTTTGGTATTTTCTGGCGCATTATTCTCCCAAATTTGAAAGCTCCGATTGTTACCATGTTAATTATCAGTGGTGTCGGTGTTTACAATGACTTTTACAATCCTTTCCTTTATATGCCAGACCGTAATTTGAAAGTTATTTCAACAGCGCTCTTTGCCTTTAAGGGACCTTACGGAACTAATTGGCCTGTGATTTTGGCAGGGGTTGTCATCGTTATTTTGCCAATTTTAATTGTCTTTTTATCACTTCAAAAGTACATCTACAATGGTGTTGCTGGTTCAGTAAAATAGAAAGATTTATAAATTGTCTAGAAAGGAACAGCTATGACCGAAAAATCATCGCGTTTGATAGACGCTGTTAATTTAGTTTATACCGTCATGAAGGGCTCAGTGCTCTTCTGGCTGGCTTTGCTAAGTAGAGGTTTTGTTTATGGCTGGGTCTTTGCCATAAAGATAGTGTCTCTTTATTTCACTTCTGAAAATCCTCAGACGTTGCGAGTTAGAGATTTGTTAAAGCAAAAAGAAAGTATTCCTTATGCTAAAGTGATTTCGGCTATGATGACTTTCTTCTTTAGCTTGGGATTGACTGGTTGGCTACTTAGTCTGGTCAATATCAGCCAGCTATCGTTTGCCATGTTTTATATTGGTGGGCTTGCTTGGCTAGTCTGGTTAGTTATCGTGATTTATTACGTTAAAACACAGTCGTCAAGCGGAGAAAATCAGTTTTATCAAAGCCTTCTTGAAATGAAACAGGACTTTCAAAAGGTTATTTTAGCCTTTCTTCTTGCTTTTATCTTTGTGTGGTTAACATTAACCAAAACAATGTTGGGCTGGTTATTGTTTCCAGGAATTTATTTTTATCTTGTTGGACGTATTCAAAAAGTACAATTTAAAGGAGTCAAGTCATGATTCTCATTAATGAGGAAGAACTTTCTTTTCATTTGACCAATGGAAAAGTATCGTATGTGTTTAGAGTAATGGAGAGAACAGGGATTTTAGAGCAATTATATTGCGGACCTGCCATTTCTGATTACGAATCGTTTACCTTTTTGATTGAGCGTGAAATTCGCCCAGGAAATAATCTTTATATGGGGTCGAGCTTAATGTCGCTTGAGCATATTAAGCAAGAGTATCCCGTATTTGGGACGACGGATTTTCGTTATCCTGCTTTAGAAATTCAATATCCGACGGGAGATTTGATTTCACATTTTCGCTATGTGGGCTATCGTATTGAAAAAGGAAAAACGGTAACGGGTGCTCTTCCAGGGACTTTTGGAAATGAAGAGGATGTTGAAACGTTGATTGTTTGTTTGAAAGATGACTATGCTGATTTAGAGCTTGAATTACATTATGCGATTTATGCGAATTATCCTATCATTACGCGTCAGCAAAAAATCATTAACAAGGACACACAAACGGTCTCGATTAAACGTTTTGCTAGTTTTAGTTTAGACCTTCCAAATGAGAATTATGACTGGGTTCATTTAGATGGTGCTTGGGCACGTGAAAATCATTTGTCGCGTAGTTCCATTCAAAAAGGTATCCAAAATATTTCAAGCACGAGAGGGCACAGCAGTCATGTTCACAACCCTTTCCTTGCCATTTGTTCACCAGAAGCAACCGAAAATAATGGACAAGTATATGGCTTTAGTTTGATTTATAGTGGAAGCTTTTTAGCCCAAATTGAATCCGACAACTACAATACCCTACGCATACAAATGGGTATTAATCCCTTCCAGTTTGATTGGCAACTTCATCCAGGACAGCTGTTCGAATCTCCTGAAGCTGTCTTGGTTGTGAGCCAGTCGGGCTTTAATGGGATGAGTCAGGTTTTTCATGATTTTTATAAAGAACATTTAATACGAAGTTCATGGAAAAATAAAAAACGCCCTGTTTTACTAAATAGTTGGGAGGCGATGTATTTCGATTTTAATCAAGAAAAGATTTTAGAAGTGGCTGAGGAAGCCAGTAAATTAGGAATTGAACTTTTTGTCTTGGATGACGGTTGGTTTGGCAAGCGAAATAGTGACACGGGTTCACTTGGTAATTGGACGGAAAACAAGGAAAAATTACCAGACGGACTTGCTCATTTAGCTAAGGCTATCAAAGAAAAAGGAATGTTGTTTGGACTTTGGTTTGAGCCAGAAATGGTCTCTGATGATACTGATTTGTTTAAAGAACATCCAGATTGGGTCATTGGCAATCCAGAAAAAAATATTTCGCATGGTCGTAACCAATTTGTGCTTGATTTTGGCAATCCAGAAGTGGTTGAAGCAATTTACAGTCAAATGACACACTTGTTATCAACGGTGCCGATTGATTACATTAAGTTAGACATGAACCGCTACATTTCAGAAAGTTTTTCAAGTCATTTGCCAAGTAAACAGCAAGGTGAGGTTAACCACCGTTACATCTTGGGTGTTTACAGCTTGTACGAAAAACTAAATCAGGCATTTCCTGATGTTCTTATTGAATCTTGTGCGGGTGGCGGGGCACGTTTTGACCCTGGAATGCTTTATTATTCGCCACAAATCTGGACAAGTGATGATACGGACGCGGTGGAACGTTTGACTATTCAATGGGGGACTTCTATGGTCTATCCGTTATCAACCATGAGTGCCCATGTTTCAGCGGTGCCTAATCATCAAGTCGCACGTGTGACATCACTTGATATGCGAAAAGACGTTGCCATGTTTGGTGTCTTTGGCTACGAATTAAATCCATTAGCTTTGACAGAAGAGGAAAAAGAAGCTGTAAAAGCGCAGATTAAAGAATATCATACTTATCAAGAATTGATTCAAAATGGTATTTTCTATCGCTTGGATTTGACGGACAAAAACCATGTCGGCTGGCTGGTTGTCAATAAAGAAAGAACAGAAGCTTTGGTTGGCTATTATACGATTTTGGCGCAACCAAATCCAATTTACGAACGCTTAAAATTAGTTGGTCTCAACCCTGATAAAGCCTATCATATTCTCGGAAAAGATAAAGACGAGGTAAGGTATGGACGTGACCTAACTTCTATCGGTATTGTTTTAGGAAAAAATTATATCGGTAGAGAAAATGAGTATTGGTCACGCGAAATGCCAGGTGATTTTAACGGAAAAATTTATTATTTGCGACAAATTGATAAATAACATTTGGAACTTCTTGCGTTCTAGTTTACAATAAAGGTAAGGAAAAGAGTAATCAAAATGAGCAGAGGAGAAAAAATGGAAAAATATAATCTTATTGCAAATGATGTTCGCAAGAAAATCTTAGAAGGTGTTTATCAGCCAAATGAGCAACTACCTTTTGAAAAAGACCTTTGTCAATTTTACGATGTTAGTAAAATGACGGTTAAAAAGGCTTTGGACATGCTAGTTGCAGAGGGATTAATTTATAAGCGTCGTGGTGCTGGAACTTTTGTGATGGACCTATCTGTTGAAAAAATGGAAAAAATGTTGATGGACATTCAAATGATGGGGACAACCGCATTCTATCCAGACAAAAACATTACAAGTAAGGTGATTGACTTTTCTGTAGTAAAAGCAACGCCTGAAATTGCTGACAAATTAAAAATTAAAGAAACAAGTTTTGTGTACAAAATTCATCGTGTGCGTATTGTTGATGATAAACCAACGGTTATTGAAGAAACATATATGCCGATTGATTTAATTAACGGTCTGAAATTAGAGCATGTTGAAAGCTCAATTTATGATTATATCGAAAGTGGTTTAGGGCTAAAAATCCAATCTGGTCACCGTACGATTACAGTACGTCGTGCAACGGATATGGAAGCTGAATACCTAGACTTGGAAAAAGGTGATCCAGTTGCGATTGCCGTTCAAACAGGTTACCTAAGCACAGGTGCCGCTTTTGAGTATTCAATCAGTACCCACCGTTATGATGAATTTTCAGTGGAGATTGTTTTAACACATAATTAATGGCAATCTCCGTCACTTAGAATGGAGAAAAAAATGAATTTAGTTGTGTTTGATATTGGTGGAACATCTGTAAAATACGGTCTTTACCAAGATGGTAGTATCGAAAAGAAAAGCTCTTTTGCTACGCCAAAAACTTGGGATGAAATGAAAGAAAATCTGTATCAAGTCTTTAAAGAATTATCAGATGCTGATACAAAAGGTGTTGCCATATCAAGCCCGGGTGCCGTGGATACAGAAGAAGGTGTTATCAAAGGGCTTAGTGCGATTCCATACATTCATCGCTTCAAAATTGTTGATGAATTAGAAGCTTTGTTTGGGCTTCCTGTTGCTATTGAAAATGATGCCAACTGTGCAGGTCTAGCTGAAAGCAAATTTGGTATTGGTCAAGACAGCAAAAATGCCCTTTACTTTATCATTGGTTCTGGTATTGGCGGTGCAGTTTGTCAAAATGGTCAATTGTACAAAGGTAGCAGCCTTTTCGGTGGTGAATTTGGCTATATGATTATCGAAAATGGTAAGACATTAAGCACGCTTGCTAGTCCAGTTCAAGTAGCTGACCGTTATGCTAAAGCTCATGGCTTAACTGATTTTTCTGGGAAAGATTTGTTTGATTTAGCAGATAATGGAAATGAAGAAGCTAAGGCTGCTTTGGCAGGTTTGTATGATGCTTTGGCTACTGGTATTTTCAATTGCCTTGTCAGCTTCAACCCAGATTTGGTCGGTATCGGTGGCGGTATCTCAGTTCGACCAGATTTGGTATCTGAACTTGATAAACGTATTCAAAAATTAATTCATGACACTGAAGCCAATGAATTAACTTACGAACTTAAAATTTGTCAATTTAAAAATGACGCCAATTTATTAGGAGCCGTTTCAAATTTCTTAAACACTAAGTGAGGCAACCTATGGAAATTAGGAAACATGACCGTATCGTTTTTTTCGGAGATAGCATTACGGAGTGGGGACGTGATAAAAGTAATCCAGACAGTCTAGGACATGGCTATGTGAGCATTGTAGCGGCAGATTTACTGGATCGTTCTCCAGAGTTAGGATTGCATTTTTACAATCGAGGTGTTGGTGGTGATAAGGTTCAAGATTTGTTAAATCGTGTGGATGATTGCCTATCTTGCCAACCCGATGCTGTCATTTTAATGGTTGGTATCAATGATGTTTGGCACTTGGTTGGTAAAGATGGCTTTGCTAGTCAAGAAGAACAACAACGTTTTGAAAACGTCTATCGTCAGCTTCTGCAAGCATTGAAACAAGCAGGAATTGAGCGCATTTTGTTAATGGAACCATTTGTGTTGGATTATCCAGAAGACCGTATGGAATGGCGTCGAGATTTGGACCCTAAGATTCAAATTGTCCGTCATCTTGCGCGTGAGTTTAAATTGGAATTGGTTCCTTTGGATGGCTTGATGAATGAGCAGGCATTGTTTTATGGCAGACGTGAATTGACAGGTGATGACGGTGTTCACCCAACACTGGCTGGCGCTAATATCATTGCTCAAGAAATCCTAAGACGCCTAACGTTTATTTATTGAAAGTAGAGGTAGGCAATGAAAACAGAGGATGCTTTGAGAGAATGGGGCAATTACCAAGGGCGTCAAGATAAGCCTGATGATTTTGATGATTTTTGGGATAAAGCCAAAAAAGAGGTGGATTCGCTGGGGCTTCATTATGAATTGACGCCGACTGATTTTACATCAAAAGTGGCAGAGTGTTATGACTTGTATTTTACAGGTGTTCATGAGTCAAAAATCTATGCTCAACTGCTTTTGCCAAAGAAATCGAGTGCGAAACACCCTGTTATTTTTCAATTTCATGGTTATCATAGTGATGTCGGTGATTGGTCGGATAAATTAGCTTTTGTGTCTGAAGGCTATGTTGTGGTTGCTTTGTCTGTTCGAGGGCAAGGTGGCGAGTCAGAAGACCGTTTGCAAACAAGTGGTGGCACCTTGAAAGGACACCTTATCCGTGGCATTGAGGACGGTCCAGAGAAGCTTTTTTATCGTGCGGTTTTTCAGGATGTTTACCAACTGACAAATGTGGTGAGTCGTCTGCCATTTGTGGATAGTTCTAAAATGGCTTCTTACGGCGTATCACAAGGCGGAGCTTTAGCGCTTGTCTGTGCGGCGCTGTGTCCAAAGGTTAAACGGACATTTGTGCAGTATCCCTTTTTAAGCGATTATCGTACCGCATATGGTTTAGAGGTCACACAATCAGCTTATGAGGAGTTGGCATACTATTTCCGCTATCGTGACCCACTTCATGAACGAGAAGAAGCTGTATTTGCCGCTTTAGATTATGTTGATATTCAATATTTGGTGGACCGTATCCAAGCAGAAGTGATATGGGCGATGGGCTTAGAAGACCGAGTTTGTCACCCCAAAACACAATTTGCTGTTTATAACCACATTCAAGCACCGAAAAAACTTTATTTTTACCCAGAATACGGTCACGAATACTTGCCAAAATTTAACGACAAGGTTCACCAGATTTTAGGTGGAAAATGAGTTGAAAAAGAGTAAGAGAAAGCTGAGACAAAAGTGCTCAGCTTTCTTTATGTCATTATATTGCAAAATGCGGTGGTCTTGGCTTAATTGACTTTCTGTGAAAGCGCCAATTCGTCAGATTTTATTTGGTCTAAGCTTGGTTATTTCTTATTTGGGTAATATTTAGCACAATTCTCCTTCCAAAACGTGGCTTTTTGGCTTATGAATTGGTATTTTAGGCAGTTTAGTGTTAAAATAAATACAATATCAATCTGTATGCAAAAGAAGAGGTCTTTATGGCAAAAACTGTGAATTTAACGGGCGAAGAGGTGGTTGCACTCACAGCCCAATACATGAGCGAATCTGATGTGGCAATTGTTCAAAAGGCATTGGATTACGCAACAAAAGCACATATTTCTCAAGTCAGGCAATCAGGTGAGCCTTACATTATTCACCCTATCCAAGTTGCAGGTATTTTAGCGGATTTGCATCTTGATGTGGTGACGGTAGCTTGTGGTTTTTTGCATGATGTTGTTGAAGATACTGAAGTTACTTTAGATGACATTGAAGCGGAATTTGGCAAAGATGTTCGTGATATTGTCGATGGTGTTACAAAACTTGGTAAAGTTGAGTACAAATCACATGAAGAACAATTGGCAGAAAATCACCGTAAAATGTTGATGGCGATGTCTAAGGACATTCGTGTTATTTTGGTTAAATTGGCAGACCGTCTCCACAATATGCGCACTTTAAAACATCTGCGTAAAGATAAGCAAGAGCGTATTTCACGAGAAACAATGGAAATCTATGCACCCCTAGCTCATCGTTTGGGGATTAGCCGTATCAAGTGGGAATTGGAAGATTTGTCCTTCCGTTATCTTAATGAAATTGAGTTCTACAAGATTTCTCATATGATGAATGAAAAGCGTCGTGAACGTGAAGCTTTGGTTGACGAAATTGTTAAGAAAATCAAGGATTACACGCAAGAACAAGGGCTTTATGGTGAAGTTTACGGACGACCAAAACACATTTACTCGATTTATCGCAAAATGCGTGACAAGAAAAAACGTTTTGACCAAATTTACGATTTGATTGCCATTCGTTGTATTATGGAAACGCCGAGCGATGTTTATGCCATGGTCGGTTATATTCATGAATTGTGGCGTCCAATGCCTGGTCGTTTTAAGGATTACATTGCTGCGCCTAAAGCTAATGGTTACCAATCTATTCATACGACAGTTTATGGTCCAAAAGGTCCGATTGAGATTCAAATTCGTACCAAAGAAATGCACCAAGTTGCCGAATACGGGGTTGCTGCTCACTGGGCTTACAAGCAAGGTATCAAAGGGAAAGTTGACAACCAAGAACAAGCTGTCGGCATGAACTGGATTAAGGAATTGGTGGAATTGCAAGACGCTTCAAATGGTGATGCGGTTGATTTCGTTGATTCGGTTAAGCAGGATATTTTCTCAGAACGTATCTATGTCTTTACACCAACAGGTGCTGTGCAAGAATTGCCAAAAGATTCAGGTCCGATTGACTTTGCCTATGCTATCCATACGCAGGTCGGGGAAAAGGCAGTCGGTGCTAAGGTTAACGGACGTATGGTGCCACTGACCGCTAAATTGAAAACAGGTGATGTGGTTGAGATTGTCACTAATCCTAATTCATTTGGTCCAAGTCGTGATTGGATTAAGATTGTCAAAACCAATAAAGCTCGCAATCGCATTCGCCAATTTTTCAAAAATCAAGATAAAGAAACCTCAATTAATAAAGGTCGCGAGCTCTTAGTGGATTATTTCCAAGAGCAAGGCTATGTGGCTAACAAATACCTTGATAAAAAGCATATTGAAGAAATTTTGCCACGCTTTAGCGTTCGTAGCGAAGAAGCCTTGTATGCTGCTGTCGGTTTTGGTGAAATTAGCGCTGCTTCTGTTTTTAATCGATTGACGGAAAAAGAACGCCGTGAAGAAGAACGTGCGAAGGCGAAGGCTGAAGCTGAAGAACTGATGAACGGTGGCGAAGTTAAAACTGAAAACAAAGATGTTCTGAAAGTTCGTAGCGAAAATGGTGTTATTATCCAAGGAGCTTCAGGTCTCTTGATGCGTATTGCCAAATGTTGTAACCCAGTCCCAGGAGACCCAATCGAAGGTTATATCACTAAGGGGCGTGGGGTGGCTATTCACCGTGCAGATTGTCATAATATCAAGAGCCAAGAGGGTTACGAACAACGTCTTATTGAAGTTGAATGGGACGATACTAGTGCTAGCAATGATTACTTGGCTGAAATTGACATTTACGGACTTAATCGTTCAGGTTTGCTCAATGATGTGCTTCAAGTGTTATCAAATGCCACTAAGAACATTTCAACTGTCAATGCCCAACCAAGTAAAGATATGAAATTTGCTAATATTCATGTCAGCTTTGCTATTCCAAACTTAACAGCATTGACAACTGTCGTTGATAAAATCAAAATTATTCCAGATGTTTACTCCGTCAAACGAACAAATGGGTAATGAGTGTGTTTTTCAAGCGAGTTGACTCGGTCAGCCCGCTTTTTTAGAAAGGATTGTACATGAAAGTTGTTATTCAGCGTGTCAAGAAAGCCCAAGTCGTGATTGATGAGGAGCTTGTCGGTGATATTAAACAAGGCTTGTTGCTTTTGGTTGGGGTCGGTCCAGATGATGAGCAAGAGGATCTTGATTATGCGGTGCGAAAAATCACGAATATGCGGATTTTTTCAGATGATATGGGAAAAATGAATTTATCTGTTCAAGATGTCAAGGGAAGTATTTTATCGGTGTCACAGTTTACCTTGTTTGCGGATACGAAAAAGGGTAACCGACCAGCCTTTACTGGTGCTGCCAAACCTGACAAAGCTGAGCAATTATACAATGCCTTCAATGAAGCACTAGCGCAATACGTTCCTGTTGAAACAGGCGTTTTCGGAGCTGATATGTACGTTAGTCTTGTCAATGACGGTCCTGTTACCATTATCTTGGATACTAAGGCACGCTAATCCCTTGATTGAAGTAGAGACTTATTGCATTTAATTAATATAAAATTGGTATTAATTTCGCAACAGTTATTAAAAATGGAGGTAAATCATGTCACTAGATGAATTGTTTCCTGAAGCGACATCAAAAGGAAATATCCAAAATCCAGAAGAATGGCTTATTTTAGAAGAAAATGGAACGCCTTATTATCTTCCTCTAGCCAGTCTTAGTGAGCGTGAAAAAGCATTGCTGACGCTTAAAAAGACGACGATTTCAGCTAGTCGTGTTTCTGAAAATCCTTGGTATCAGTATTTGGTGCAAAAAAAGGGCAGTTTACCCCAAGAGTACAAACGCCTTCAGATGATTTACATTGACCACCAATATCAATTACCAGAAGAATTGGTTGATTTTTTAGCAACTCTTTTGCCAAATATGATTACAGAAGTCAGTCTTTCAGATAATCGGACCATTCTTTTGTTGGACCAATCAGAGCCGATTGAGGTAGAAGAATTGGTAAAAGATGTTTTACCGACTTTGGAAAGTGATTTTGGGATTAAATTGACTGTTTTCTTTGGCAATAGCTGGAGTAAATTGCAAGCAAATGATTTGCAAGCTTATTTCGATGAAGAAACCAAGCTTTTTTCTGATGTGAGTCACTATCGTGGTAATGAACGAGTGGCGACGTTTTCTGAAATGTTGTTGTTAGATTTTGCACGTCATCTTGATATTCCAACGATAAAACACAAAATATTACAATCTATTGATGATAGCAAGGATATTCGAGCTATCATTGTTGCCATGTGGCAGGAGCAGGGAAATCTTGCTAAAACGGCACAAAGTCTTTATATTCATCGAAATTCACTTCAATATAAATTAGAAAAATTTCGATTGTTGTCTGGTTTGAATTTGAAAAATCTTGATAGCCTTGCTTTTTGTTATCTCCTAATCATGATGCCATAATTTTTGGGCACTTTGCACAAAAAAACTTGTCACTCCTGTCTATGGTCTGTAAGCGTTATCTTTGCTATAATAAAGCCACATAGATCAAAGGAGTTACAAAATGGTAGAATTAAACCTTAATCACATTTACAAAAAATATCCAAATGCAAGTCATTATGCTGTTGAAGATTTCGATCTTGACATCAAAGATAAAGAATTTATCGTTTTTGTAGGACCTTCAGGTTGTGGTAAATCAACAACACTTCGTATGGTTGCTGGTCTTGAGGACATCACAGAAGGTGAACTTAAAATTGATGGTGAAGTTGTTAATGACAAAGCACCAAAAGACCGTGACATTGCCATGGTTTTCCAAAACTATGCCCTTTACCCACACATGACTGTTTACGATAACATGGCATTTGGGCTAAAACTTAGAAAATACAAAAAAGACGACATTGACAAACGTGTTCGTGAAGCTGCTGAAATTCTTGGGTTGACAGAATTTCTTCAACGTAAACCTGCTGACCTTTCAGGTGGTCAACGTCAACGTGTTGCCATGGGACGTGCCATTGTCCGTGATGCCAAAGTGTTCTTGATGGATGAACCTTTGTCAAACTTGGATGCTAAATTGCGTGTGTCAATGCGTGCTGAAATTGCTAAAATCCACCGTCGTATTGGTTCAACAACAATCTACGTTACTCACGACCAAACAGAAGCCATGACACTTGCTGACCGTATTGTTATCATGAGTTCTACAAAAAATCCTGACGGTTCAGGAACAATTGGTCGTGTCGAACAAATTGGTACACCACAAGAACTTTATAACCGCCCTGCTAATAAATTTGTTGCAGGATTTATCGGTAGCCCTGCCATGAACTTCTTTGAAGCAACGGTTGAAGGCGATACTTTGGTCAATGATGCTGGCTTCAAGATTACTTTGCCAGAAGGTCAAAAGAAATTGCTTGAAACAAAAGGTTACAATGGTAAAAAAGTTATTTTTGGTATTCGCCCAGAAGATATTTCAAACAATCCATTAGTTCGTGATACTTATCCTGGTGCAACAATCAAAGCAGAAGTAACTGTGTCAGAATTGCTCGGTGCTGAAACAATGCTTTATGTCAAATCTGGTGATGTTGAACTCGTGTCACGTACAGATGCGCGTGATACTTATGAACCAGGTGAACAAGTTGAATTGACTTTAAATGTGGCTAAAGGTCATTTCTTCGACCCTGAAACAGAAGCAGCTATTCGCTAATTTTTCCAAGACAAAACTATTCTAGAATACAACACAAAAATCCTTACACTTACTGGTGTAGGGATTTTTTGCTGATTGATAAATTTAAAAAAAGAGGCTGAGACAAGTGCTCAGCCTCTTTAATTATGTAGTTGTAATAAGCAAGACGCAGTAGTTTGGACTTCAAGAATCTGGAAATAGACCGTTTTAGATCAGCAACTAGAAACTGAGACTTGCTGAGAAATCGAATTTCTTTGAAATTACCGATTCGCTTTTTAATTTCTAGGCTCATGAATAAAGTCTCCACTGGAGACTTTATTTTTCCTACTCTTTTTTATTACTGAAATCAGTCTTTGGCAACGATAATATTGGTTAGTTGACCGAATTTTTCTTTGGTGTCGCTGGTAATAGCAGAGTCGGTTACCAGATGATTGATGTCGCTAATGCGATAGAAATCGTAAAAGTCGTATTTGTCGAATTTTTCATGGTCAACGAGCAAGAATGTTTCAATGGCGTTATCAAGTGCGATACGTTGAATTTCTCCTTCACTTTCACTATATGTGGCAATAGAATCACCAAACACACCATTGGCACTCACAAAAGCCTTTGAGAATTTTAGGTTTTGGAGGTAGTTGGCAGTCAAAGACCCGACAAAAGCGCCTGTAATATCACGATATTCTCCACCAGTTAAGATTAAATCGGTGTTTTTATTTTCATTTAAAATGTTAAAAACAGGCAAACTGTTTGTAATAACTCGAATATTTTTGGCGACGAGTTCACTTGCAAAATGTTCGAGTGTCGTTCCTGGTCCAATAAAAATCGTTTCTCCTTCTTGAACAAGCTGACTAGCGAATTTAGCGATAGCACGTTTTTCTTCAATTTGGAGTTCTTGTTTTTCAGTGTTTGATTTTTCGTGTTTACTTCTGATTTTTGGGCTATCAATGCTCTGTGCACCACCGTGGATGCGGATAAGTAATCCGTCTTTGTCAAGTTCATCTAAGTCGCGTCTGACAGTCATATCTGAAACGCCAAGCTCTTTAATGACATCATTAACAGTAATGACACCTTTGGTATTGACTTTTTCAAGAATCCACTGGAGGCGTTCTTTTTTTAACATAAAAATCTCCTTTCCATTTGCATAATAAATGACATCTTATCTCTATCTTATCATAAAAAACAGACAAACTCAACAAATAAGAAAAAAAAGAAACATTATGAAACAGAACTGTAATAAAGCTGACAACTCTAATATTATCAATGGTTTGGTGGGAATAACTATATTCGTAACAAACATAAAACAACAAACAAAATTAAAAAATATTAAACAAATATGTTGACAAATGTTTGTTTTAGATTTATTATATAAACATAAAAAAACGTTTTTAAAAAATTATCTAGATAAAAGAAAAATTTTGAGGTGTTAAAATGACAGTTATTCTTGGTTCAGATGCCGCAGGTGAAACTTTGAAAAATATTATCAAAGAATACTTGCTTGCAAATGATTATGATGTTAATGATGTGACAGATGTGACTAAAGATTTTGTTGATAATACACTTGCTGTTGTGGCGGGTGTCAATGCGGCTGAAAGCAATCTTGGTATTATGATTGATGCTTATGGTGCTGGTAGCTTTATGACAGCAACTAAAATCAAAGGTATGGTTGCAGCGGAAGTTTCAGATGAACGCTCTGCTTATATGACACGTGCTCACAATAATGCTCGTATGATTACCATGGGTGCAGAAATTGTCGGTGTCGAATTAGCTAAAAATATTGCTAAAGGATTCTTGGAAGGTCACTATGACGGTGGTCGTCACCAAATCCGTGTTGATATGTTGAATAAAATGTGTTAGGAGCGAGGAAGATAAAATGAAAATTGCAATTGGATGTGACCATATCGTAACAACAGAAAAAATGGCAGTGTCAGATTTCTTGAAATCAAAAGGCTATGAGGTTATTGATTGTGGAACATATGACCACACACGTACACATTATCCTATCTTTGGTAAAAAAGTCGGTGAAGCGGTGACAAGCGGTCAAGCAGATTTAGGTGTTTGTATCTGTGGAACAGGTGTTGGAATCAACAACTCTGTCAACAAAGTTCCAGGCATTCGTTCAGCTTTGGTTCGCGATATGACAACAGCGATTTACGCCAAAGAAGAATTAAATGCTAATGTCATCGGTTTTGGTGGCAAAATCACAGGTGAATTACTCATGTGCGATATTATTGAAGCTTTTATTGAAGCTGAATACAAACCAACAGCAGAAAATAAAGCTTTGATTGAAAAAATTGCACAAGTCGAAACGGTTAATGAGGACCAAACATCACCAGATTTCTTTGATGAATTTCTTGAAAAATGGGACCGTGGCGAATATCACGACTAGGAGAAAATCAGATGATTCTTACCGTAACATTGAATCCGTCAATTGATATTTCTTATCCGCTTGATGAACTAACTTTGGATACGGTCAATCGTGTTTCCGAGGTTAAGAAAACAGCAGGTGGTAAGGGTTTGAACGTCACACGTGTGCTGTCAGAAATTGGTGATAATGTGACTGCGACAGGCTTTATCGGTGGAAAGCTCGGTGACTTTTTAACCAGTAGGCTTGATCAAAATGGTATTCAACATCGTTTCTTTCCGATTCATGGGGAAACTCGCAATTGCATTGCGATTTTACATGAAGGCTTGCAGACAGAAGTTTTGGAAGCAGGTCCGATGATTGACCGAGATGAGGCAGATGGTTTTCTTAATCATTTTCGTTACCTTTGCCCGTCTTATGATGTCATCACGATTTCAGGAAGCCTTCCAGCGGGGCTTGAAAATGATTATTATCAAAAAGTCATTGGGCTTGCTAATTCGCAAGGCAAAAAAGTGGTGCTAGATTGTTCTGGTAAGGCTCTGGAAGCTGTTTTAACAGGTGATGACAAACCGTTTGTTATCAAGCCAAACACAGAAGAATTATCACAACTTGTTGGAAGAGAAGTGACAGGTGATGTGGATGAGTTAAAAGAAATCTTGCAAGATGATTTGTTTGCAGGGATTGATTGGGTGGTTGTTTCACTAGGCAGCAAAGGAGCTTTTGCGAAACACGGTGACCACTATTACCGCGTTACCATTCCAAAAATCGATGTGGTCAATCCTGTTGGTTCTGGTGACTCAACGGTGGCTGGTATTGCGTCAGCGATTATCCATAACCTTTCCGACAAAGATTTCTTATGTCATGCGAATGCCCTTGGTATGCTAAACGCTCAAGAAAAAATGACAGGTCATGTCAATATGACAAATTACGAAAACTTATTTAATCAAATTCAGGTAGAAGAGGTATAAGAAAAAATGATATTAACACAAGAAAAACGCAGATTACTTGAGAAGCTTAGCCGTGATGGCGTGATTTCTGCTTTGGCATTTGACCAACGTGGAGCACTTAAACGCATGATGGCAAACTATCAAACAGAAGAACCAAGTGTTGAACAAATCGAACAATTGAAAGCCTTGGTTTCAGAAGAATTGACACCGTATGCGTCATCTATTCTTCTTGACCCTGAGTATGGTTTGCCAGCAAGTAAGGTTCGTGATGCGAATGCTGGACTTTTGCTTGCTTATGAAAAAACAGGTTATGATGCGACAACAACTAGCCGCTTGCCAGATTGCTTGGTCGAATGGTCTGCTAAACGTCTTAAAGAAGAAGGAGCTGATGCAGTGAAATTCTTGCTTTATTATGACGTTGATGGTGATGAATACGTTAATCTTCAAAAACAAGCTTATATCGAACGCATTGGTGCCGAATGTAAAGCTGAAGATATGCCATTCTTCCTTGAGATTTTGACTTATGATGAAAATATCACTGACAATACAAGCGCAGCATTTGCCAAAGTAAAACCTCACAAAGTTAACGAAGCCATGAAAGTTTTCTCTGACGACCGCTTTGGTATTGATGTGCTCAAGGTTGAAGTCCCTGTCAACATGAAATATGTTGAAGGTTTTGCGGACGGTGAAGTGGTTTACACTAAAGAAGAAGCTGCTAAAGCTTTCAAAGACCAAGAAGCAGCAAGTCATTTGCCATATATCTATCTTAGCGCAGGTGTTTCAGCAAAACTTTTCCAAGAAACGTTGGTATTTGCGGCTGAATCAGGTGCTAAATTCAACGGTGTCCTTTGCGGACGTGCTACTTGGGCTGGCTCTGTACAAGTGTATATTGAAGAAGGCGAAGCCGCAGCGCGTGAATGGCTAAGAACACAAGGACGCAAGAATATCGAAGAACTCAACGCAGTCCTTACCAAAACAGCCAGCTCATGGAGTGAGAAAGTGTAAGAAGGTGATAAAATGACTCAATTATTTGCAGAAGATACGGTATATATATCTGAACAACAAGATCAAAAAAGTGTTTTTAAAGAAATCGCTCATAAATTATTTGAAAAAGGTCTTGTAACAGAAGAATACTTGGATAATTTAATTGACAGAGAGGAACATTATCCGACTGCCTTACCGTTAAGTCCAATTGATTCGAGTCTTCCCAATATTGCTATTCCGCATACAGAAAGTCAGTTTGTAAATGTTACTCGTATTGTTCCAGTTAAACTGGAACATGCGATAACATTTCATAATATGATTTTGCCAGATGAAAAACTAGAGGTTTCATTTTTGTTCATGATTTTAAACAATGAAGAAAAAGAGCAAGCTGGTTTATTGGCAGCAATAATGGATTTTATTAATAGACAAGATAAGGAAGCGTTAATTAAATTCTTTAATTCTGAAAATCCAGAAAGAATTTATCAATTTTTGGAAAATAATTTTTAAGGAGGAATTTCTCATGATTAAAATTTTAGCAGCGTGTGGAGCTGGGGTTAACTCAAGTCACCAAATTAAAAATGCTCTAGAAACAGAATTGACTAAACGTGGTTATCAAGTATCGTGTGATGCTGTTATGATTAAAGATATCAATGAAGAATTGTTATCGCATTATGACATCTTTGCACAAATTTCTAAGACTGATTTAGGCTTTGATGTTAAGATTCCAGTTGTCGATGCTGGTGCTATTCTTTATCGTATCCCAGCAATGGCAGAACCTGTTTATAAGAAAATGGAAGACGTTATTAATAGCTTAAACAAATAAATTAAAGCGCTTTCGAAAGAAAGGGAAGAAATGAAATGAATGTAATTATCGACTTTGCAAATACGATTTTCCAACCAATTATTGACCTTGGTGCCGCTCCGTTAATGACAATCATCTTGACTGTCATTGCCCTCTTCTTTAAAGTGAAATTCACTAAAGCATTAGAAGGTGGTATTAAACTAGGAATTGCCTTAACAGGTATTAGCGCAATTATCAATATCTTGTCAACGGCATTTTCGGGTGCTATGGCTGACTTTGTTGCCAGAACTGGTTTGGAATTAAATATCACTGACGTTGGTTGGGCACCGTTGGCAACTATCACTTGGGGCTCACCTTATACCCTATATTTTTTGATGGTAATGGTCATTGTAAATATCATTATGTTGGTATTGAATAAAACCAATACGCTTGATGTTGATATTTTCGATATTTGGCATTTATCAATTGTTGGCTTGTTTGCTATTTATAGTGGAGCAAACCTCATGATTGCAACGATTTTGGTTATTTTTATCGGTATTTTAAAAATTATCAATTCAGACCTTATGAAACCTACTTTTAATGATTTATTGGGTGCTGGTGATGAAAATCCGATGACAACAACTCACATGAACTACATGATGAATCCAATTATTATGGTATTCGATAAAATTTTTGACAAGCTTTTCCCTTGGCTTGATAAATATGACTTCGATGCTGCTAAATTAAATGCTAAAATTGGTTTCTGGGGTTCAAAATTTGCAATTGGTATTTATTTAGGAATCTTTGTTGGCTTATTAGCAGGTCAAACACCAACAGAAATTGCTTCTTTAGCTTTTACAGCAGCTGTCTGCTTGGAATTGTTCTCATTGATTGGGTCATGGTTTATCGCTTCTGTTGAACCACTTTCTCAAGGTATTACTGACTTTGCTTCTTCAAAATTACAAGGACGCACATTAAATATTGGTTTGGACTGGCCATTCATTGCAGGTCGTGCAGAAGTATGGGCTGCCGCTAATATTTTAGCTCCAATTATGTTGTTAGAAGCAATTGTTTTACCAGGAAATAAATTATTGCCACTCGCAGGTATTATTGCGATGGGGGTTACTCCAGCTTTGCTAGTTGTTACACGTGGTAAATTAATCCGCATGATTGTCATTGGTGCTATTGAGTTACCGCTATTCTTGTGGTCAGGAACATTGATTGCACCATTTATCACAGAAACTGCTAAAAATGTGGGTGCCTTCCCAAGTGGTTTAGATACTTCAACCATGATTTCTCATACAACAATGGAAGGACCAATTGAAAAATTCTTGGCATTCTTTGTTGGTAAAGCTTCAACTGGTGATTTGACTTACGTTCTTTATGCAGCGATTGCTTTAGTTGTTTACACGTTGCTCTTCTTCTGGTATAAAGGAGAAATGAAAAAACGTAATCAAGCTTATCAAGAAGCCAAATAGTAATACATCTAATCTAACTCACTAAAACTTCTTTTATTATTTTGTTTTTACGCGTGATGAGAATGGCAGTTATGAGGCTGTTCATTCTCATTTTATTTAGGAGAAAATAATGGTTATTGAATTAAAAAATGATTTCTTAACAGTTCAGTTTAAGGAATTTGGTGGCGCTTTGTCATCCATAAAAGATAAAGACGGCGTCGAATATTTGTGGCAAGGAAATCCAGAGTATTGGAGTTCACAAGCACCAGTATTATTTCCGATTTGTGGGAGCTTACGTGATGATGAAGCTATTTATCGTCCTAGTAGCCGTCCCCATTTTACAGGTGTGATACCGCGACATGGTTTGGTGCGTAAGAAGACTTTTACTTATGAACCATTATCTGAAAATAGCCTTGCTTTTTCAATCACCCCTGATGCGGAAATGTTGGCAAATTATCCTTATGATTTTGAGTTGAAAATCATTTACACTTTGATTGGAAAGACGATTAAAACAAGTTACCAAGTGACCAATCGCGAGACAGAAAAGGTCATGCCTTACTTTATTGGTGGGCACCCTGGGTTTAATTGCCCATTGCTTGCTGATGAGTGTTATGAAGATTATTATCTCGAATTTGAAAAAGAGGAAACTTGTACTGTTCCAGAATCTTTTTCAGAAACAGGGCTTCTTGATGTGAATAAGCGTACGCCATTTTTAGAAAAGCAAAACATTCTAAATTTGGATTATGCTTTGTTTGCCAAAGATGCCATTACTTTGGATAAATTAGCTTCACGCAGCGTTTCGTTGAAATCTCATAAACACGATAAAGGATTGCGTTTGGATTTTGAAGATTTTCCAAATTTGATTTTATGGTCAACCGTCAATAAGAGCCCTTTTATTGCTCTAGAGCCGTGGAGTGGCTTGTCAACGTCGCTTGATGAAAGTGATATTTTAGAAGATAAACGTCAAGTAACTTTTGTAGCGAGTGGCGAAACGAGTAAAAAATCCTTTGATATTACGATTTTTTGAATTTGTTTAAAATAAACAAAAAAAATCAAAAAAATACAAAGAAAGGGTTTACAAAATTAAAATTGTGTGTTATATTATAACCGTAGAAATTAATAGAGTGGATTGTAACTAAGACATTAGGCAAGACCGCAAATGACCTAGAAGGGAGGATTCTAGTTTGTTTGTGGTTTTTTATTTGTCTAGGAACCACGTGAGGAGAGTAGAATGTTTCGGATTGTACAAGCGCTCAACAATAATGTCGCTCTGGTAAAAAATGAGCAGGATGAACAAGCCGTTGTCATGGGGCTAGGGATAGTCTTTCAAAAGAAAAAAGGTGATTTAATCACTCCAAGCAAAGTCGAGAAAGTTTTCCTTTTGAAAACAGAGGAATCCAAAGAAAACTTTTTAACCCTTTTGAAAAATATTCCGCTTGATATTCTAACGGTGACTTATAACATGATTGATGATTTGGTAGCCAAATATCATTTTCCTGTTCAGGAATACCTATATGTAACCCTTACCGACCACGTTTATTCGGTATATCAAAAGCTTTTAAAGGGAGCTTATCAGGAAAGTCATTTACCAGATATTTCAGCGGCGTATGTTACTGAGTTTCAAATGGCGCAAGAAGCTGTTGCTATTTTAAGTCAAAAGTTGTCAGTAACTTTTCCAGATGATGAAGTCGGACGAATGGCTCTGCATTTCATTAATGCCAAAGGTGATTACGAAGTTTCTGATAATAGCAAAGAGGATGCAACTAAAAAAGTGCTAGCTTTGATTGAGAACGAATTGGCTAAAAATAACATCAAGCGGAGCGCAGAAAACAGTAATCTTTACGACCGTTTGATGATTCATTTAACCTACCTCATTAATCGATTGCAGATGAACCAGCAAGACAATGCATCGTTGATTAATTTGGAAGAATATGTGAAATCAGATTATCCGCAAGCCTATCAAATTGGGCAGGCCATTTATGATTTGATTGAACAAGAATTAAAAATAGATTTATCGCGTAGTGAACGTGTTTACCTTGTGATTCACATTCAACGCTTATTGAAATAAGGAGAAAATTATGTATCAATTACCAGAAGATTTTATTTTTGGTGGTGCAACAGCAGCCTACCAAGTTGAAGGAGCTACTAAAGAAGGCGGTAAAGGTCCAGTAGCTTGGGATGATTTCTTAGCAGAACAAGGGCGTTTCAGTCCAGACCCTGCTAGTGATTTCTATCATCAATACCCACAAGATATTGAACTTTGTGAAAAATTTGGTGTCAACGGACTTCGGTTATCCATTGCTTGGAGCCGTATCTTCCCAAATGGTACTGGTGAGGTCAACCAAGAAGGAGTTGATTATTACCACAAAGTGTTTGCGGAATGTCAAAAACGCAACATCACAGCCTTTGTCACGCTTCATCACTTTGACACACCAAAAGTTTTGTTTGACAATGGTGATTTTTTAAACCGTGATACGATTGAAGCTTTTGTTAACTATGCAAAATTCTGTTTTGAAGAATTTACAGAAGTTCGTCATTGGAGTACATTCAATGAAATTTACCCAGTAGCAACCAACCAATATTTGCTTGGTATTTTCCCACCAGGAATCAAATATGACCTGTCAAAAGTCATTCAATGTCTGCACAATATGATGTATGCGCATGCGCGTGTGGTTAATTTGTTCAAAGACGGTGGCTACCAAGGTGAAATTGGTGTGGTACATTCTCTTGAAACAAAATACCCAGCAACAGATAGTAAAGAAGATAAACATGCTGCTTTCTTAGATGATGCCCTTTCTATTCGATTCTTACTGGATGCAACTTATCTAGGTTATTATTCAAACGAAACAATGGAAGCGCTTAACGAAATCTGCGCAGCTAACAATGCCAGTTACGACTTCCTTGATAGTGACTTTGAGGAAATGAAAAAAGCCAGTCACCGCAACGATTATCTTGGTATCAATCATTACCAATGTCACTTTGTTAAAGCCTACAATGGCGAAAATGCCATTCATCACAACGGTACAGGTGACAAAGGAACATCTGTTTATAAAGTTAAAGGTATTGGCGAACGCATTTACAAAGAAGGTATTCCAAGAACGGACTGGGATTGGATTATCTATCCAGAAGGTCTGTATGACTTGCTTCTTCGTATCAAAGCAGATTACCCACATTACAATAAAATCTATATCACGGAAAATGGTATGGGCTATAAAGATGAATTTGACGATGGTATCATCATGGACCAACCGCGTATTGATTATTTGAAAGTTTACCTGCAATCTCTTGCCAAAGCAATTGATGCTGGGGTTAATGTTAAAGGCTATTTCCTTTGGTCATTGATGGATTTGTTCTCATGGTCAAATGGTTATAATAAACGCTATGGTTTGTTCTATGTGGATTTTGAAACACAAAAACGTTATCCAAAAGCGTCAGCTTACTGGTACAAACACATTAGCGATACAAAAATTGTAGAATAGGGGATTTAGAAAATGGATAAAAAAGAATTACAAATGTTAGGTTTTGAAATTGTGGCTTACTCAGGTGATGCAAGAAGCACACTTCTTCAATTGCTTAAGGAAGTTCGCTCTGGCAACTTTGATAATGTTGATAAAGCGATTAAAGATGCTGACGAAAATTTGGCTAAAGCTCACAATGCGCAAACACAATTGTTAGCACAAGAAGCAGGCGGTGAAGATTTGGAACTTGGTTTCATCTTTGTTCACGGTCAAGACCACTTGATGACAACCTTGTTGCTACGTGACCTCATTACGGATTTTATTGAATTATATAAAAATCGCTAATTTTTGAAAAAAGAAAGGACGGAACATGGCTTGGTAAAAGCTTACACTCTTTGAAAATCAAATGCAGGCGTTGTTGACTTGATTTGATGAACTTCAGTTTAATCTGCATCAGCGTCGCCTAGCCTGACTTTGATTTTCAGTGAGTATCCTTATTCTCAATAGTCATTTCTGACAGGTCTTTCTTACCCTTAAGACGTATTAGAGATGACTAGCCAAGCCTAGGTTCTTAGGGAGTTGTATCATGAACAAACTCATTCAACAAATTGAAAAAGGGAAACCTTTTTTTGAAAAAGTTTCTCGTAACATTTATTTAGGTGCCATTCGTGATGGTTTCCTTGCGGCAATGCCAGCGATTCTCTTTTCTAGTATCTTTATCTTGATTGCATCGATTCCAGATGTGTTCGGAGTGACTTTACCAGAAGATTTTTCAAACTGGCTTTGGAAGATTTATAACTACTCAATGGGTGTCGTTGCGCTTCTGGTTTCAGCAACAACTGCACGTTGCTTGGCAGAATCTGTTAACCGTAAGATGCCAGGTAATAAGAAAATCAATGCGGTTTCTGTTATGCTTGCCTCAATTGTCAGCTTCTTGATGTTGAGTGCTGATGAGCTTGATGGTGGTCTTGCTAGTGGTTATATGGGGACAAAAGGTATCCTCGCAGCCTTTGTAGCAGCCTTTATCACTGTTAATGTTTACAAATTCTGTGTTATTCGTGACATCACTATCAAGATGCCAAAAGAAGTACCAGGAACGATTTCGCAAACATTCCGTGATATCTTCCCATTCTCATTTGCCGTATTTGCAGCTGTTATCATTGATACTATCATTCGTTATTTCTTTGGCACATCATTTGCAGAAGCTGTTATTACACTTCTTCAACCATTGTTTACAGCAGCAGACGGTTATCTTGGAATTGCTATTATCTGGGGTGCTATGGCGCTCTTCTGGTTCGTTGGTGTGCATGGTCCGTCAATCGTAGAGCCAGCTATCGCAGCTATTATCTATGCTAATGTTGAAACGAACCTTCAATTATTCAAAGCTGGTGAACATGCTTCAAACGTTTTGACTGTTGGTCTTGGTAACTTCGTTGGTACTATGGGTGGTACTGGTGCAACACTTGTCGTTCCATACCTCTTCTTGCTATTTGCCAAATCAAAACAATTGAAAGCTGTTGGTAAAGCTTCATTTATCCCAGTTAGCTTCGCCGTTAACGAACCTTTGCTTTTTGCAACACCAATTATTCTTAACCCTTATTTCTTTGTTCCGTTCCTTTTGGCACCAATTGCCAACGTTTGGATTTTCAAATTCTTTGTTGATGTACTTCAGATGAACAGCTTCATGTACGTTCTTCCTTGGGCAACACCAGCGCCAATCGGACTTATTCTTGGTACAGGCGTTAGCCTTCTAGCTGTTGTTCTTGTCCTTGTTTTAATCGTTGTTGATGCGATTATCTACTTCCCATTCATTAAAGCTTATGACGCATCACTTCTTGAAGAAGAAGCTGAAATTGCTGCGCAAGAAACTGCTGCTGAAAGTGTAACTCCAGTAAAAGCAGTAGCTGAAAAAGTTGTTGAGGAAAAACCAGCTGTTAAAGTTACAACTGACAAACCAATCAACGTTTTGGTCCTTTGTGCTGGTGCTGGTACAAGTGCTATGCTTGCTAATGCTCTTACTGAAGGTGCCGCTGCCACAGGTGCAAACATCACAGCGTCAGCAGGTGCTTACGGTTCACATTATGAGATTATGAAAGATTTTGACATGATTGTGCTTGCTCCGCAAGTTAACTCATTCTACGAAGATATTAAGAAAGATACTGACGCGCTTGGTATCAAGTTAGCAGCTACAAAAGGTGCTGAATACATTAAATTAACACGTGACCCAGAAGGTGCCGTAGCCTTCGTAATGTCTTATTTTGCCTAACCTATTCTGGAAAAGCTAGGGAGAAAGATTATGAAAATACTAAAAAAGATTTTTTTGACGACTGTTGCACTTATTGGTCTTGCTGCACTTGGAACTACCGTGACTAAAGCAGATGAGTTCATCAACGGAGCTGATATTTCGATTCTTGATGAAATGGAACAAAGCGGAGCGATTTACAAGAGTAATGGTACTCAAAAAGATCCGCTGACCATTCTGAAAGAAAATGGTGTTAACTACGTTCGTTTGCGACTCTGGGTTGACCCCTATGATGCAAATGGCAATGCTTACGGCGCAGGAACCAATGACTTAAACAGAACACTCAAATTAGCCAAACGTGCTAAAGATAAAGGCTTGAAAGTCTTACTCGATTTTCATTACAGCGATTTCTGGGTTGACCCTGGAAAACAAAATCTTCCCAAAGCTTGGCAGAATCAATCCTTTGAACAATTAAATTCAACAGTGTATTCTTACACGGCTGATGTCCTTAATCAGATGAAATCACAAGGCATTTACCCTGATATGGTGCAAATCGGAAACGAATTAAACAGCGGTATGCTTTGGCCTTACGGGAAAAGCTGGGGTGGTGATGGTCAAGAATTCACTCGCCTAGCAACTTTCTTAAAATCTGGTGTTCAAGCTGTGAAAGATACGCAGACAAGTAATACACCTATCATGCTCCATTTAGCAGACGGTGGTGACAAAGCAGCTTTCCAATGGTGGCTTGATGAAATTACCAATCAATCCGTTGATTTTGATATTGTCGGCATTTCCTATTACCCATATTGGCATGGTACATTAGCAGAACTCTCTGAAAATATGGATAATATCAGCGAACGTTATAACAAAAAAGTTGTTGTGGTTGAAACAGCTTATGCAAATACCCTTGATAATGCTGACCAGAAAACAAATGCCTTTACGGCAACAGAAGAGACTGCTGGTGGTTACAAAGCTAGCCAAGATGGTCAGTATGAATTTTTGACAGACTTGGTTGATAAAATTAAAGACGTCAAAAATAACAACGGTCTCGGTTTCTTCTATTGGGAACCACTCTGGTATAACGGCAATGTCTCATGGGCAACACAAGCAGGTATGTCATATCTTGGTGTTTCAGATGTAACGGGTAATGAATGGGAAAATCAAGCGGTCTTTGATTTCTCAGGGAATGCTCTACGCGCCGTCAAAGCCTTTAATTACGCTAACCTAACAAACGTTGTTGCTAATAACAGTTTTGAATGGGACGGTTATACCGAAACCCCATCTTCTTGGAACAAATGGACCAACAGTCAAAATGCAGGTATCAAGACAGAAGTTTACGACGATACACGTTACAAGCTCACTTTCTGGTCAGACACAGCTTTTGAAAGTTCCATTTATCAAACGATTAGCAACCTCAGCTCAGGTACTTACAAATTAAGTATTGATGCTATGGGCGACACTAGCCTTGAGACTGCTCAGCTTTATATCAAAAACTATGGCGGCAGTGAGCAAAACATCTCCCTTAAAGACTCTAGCACATGGAAAACGTACACGATTGATAACATCCAAATCACAAACGGACAATGTGAAATCGGCATTTACGTCAATGCCTCTGCTAACAAATGGTTAAACATCGATAACGTCAGACTTGTTAAAGTCGATTAGTTATACATTTCATTTCACCCCCAAGAGCTTAGTCTCTTGGGGGATTTTGGGTGTTGTAAAAAAACGTTAGGTAAGAAAATCCTAACGCTTTTTGCTTAATTTTTTAGTGTTTTGCGGTAATTGCTTGGGCTTTGGTTGAAGTATTTTTTGAAGGCTTTGCTGAATGTGAGACCATCTGTGAAGCCTACGGCGTTTGCGACTTCTGAGATATGAAAAGTAGTGTTGGTAAGTAAATCAGCACTTTTTTCCATGCGGACTTGGATGATATAATCTTTGATCGAATAGCCAGTTTCTTCTTTGAAAATCTTGTAGAGGTAGCTGCGGTTGAGATTGAGTTTATCAGCAATTTCTCCCACTTTTAAAGAAGTTCCATATTGTGAGTGAATTATTTTTTTAGTTTGTCTAATATAATTTTGAATAAGAATACTACCATCAGAAATTGCTTTACTGGGAGATTCTTCTATTAGGTAAGCAAGTAGTTTGTAAAGTTCAGCAATCAGTTGGAGTTCAGTCACGTCATCAAGTTTTTGATCGCGAAATTGAGTTAATTTGACGATTTGATCAAGAACCCTGGACTTAAGTGTTGAATGGCAGAAGTATTGCTCTAGTAGCTGAGTTTTACTTAAAATACTTTCAGCCTTTGAACCGCTAAATCCGACCCAGAGATATGTCCAAGGATGTTCTTTATCAGCTTGATAAAAGGTCACTTTTCCTTTGGGAAGGATAAACATATCACCAACACCAAGTTCAGTGGTTTGGCCATCAATAGTAAATTTTCCTTTACCATCAACAATAAAATGCAGAACAAAATTATCACGAATAGTTGGACCAAAAGAGTAGTTTTTGTCACAAATTTCAGCCCCGTAGTGGTCAACATTTAGATCAAAATTATTGGTATCAAATTCGTTATAGGTATTTAGAACGTTCAAACTATCATCTCCTCTATAAGCAACATTTTACCATATTTGTCCAACATCCTACCATTCAACAGGGGGTAATTTAGTGGTAAAATTTTAGTAAAAATAGAGGAGGAAAACTTGTGGGAATTACAATCAAAGGAAATCTTTTCTATATTCAGAGTAAAGAGATGTCAATGATTATTGAGAATCGAGAAGGTGATTTACTTCTTCGTCATATTGGTGGTAAAATCGCTAACTATCACGGTTCAAATGCGATATTTGAGAAAGATCATGCTTTTTCAGGCAATCCGACTCCCGATAATCGTACGTTTAGCTATGATACCCAACGTCAAATCTTTGGTGTGCATGGCTTTGGTGATTTTCGTTGCCCATCACTTAAAATTCAACATGATAACAATGAATTAACACAATTTAAGTTAAAAGATAGTCATATTTTACATGGAGTTGTTGAGGCAACAGGATTACCTAGTCCTCATTCAATGGAAGGTGCTGAAACATTAGTGTTTATCTTAGAAGATGAATTTGCTAAATTGCGTCTGACGCTTTATTACACAGCTTATGCAGATCGTGCAACTATTTCAACCTTTGCTAAGATTAGTAATCTATCCGATAAAGCTGTTATCATCAACCGTGCTTTATCAACTATGCTTGATGTACCTGCCGGAAATTATGATGTGGTGACTTTGCAAGGAGCTTATGCGCGTGAGAAAACAGTTCGTCGTCAAATGGTCGAGCAAGGCATCTTTAGCATTGCTTCAAATCGCGGAGCTTCTGGTCATGCTCAGACTCCAGCTGTGATTTTGTGTGATAGGACAGCGACGGAGGATGCTGGCAGTGCCCTTGCTTTGCAGCTACTTTATAGTGGTAATTTTCAAGCTTTTGTTCAAAAAAATCAATTGAATGAAGTTCGCTTAGGGATTGGTATTAATGATGATAACTTTGCTTGGCAATTGGCAGCTAGAGATAATTTTGAAACGCCAGTGGCTTTGATGACTTATTCGGCAAAAGGTTTGACACACTTGAGCCAAGAAAGCCAGTTGTTTGTGCAAAATCATATCATGCCAAAACAATTTGCTCATGTTGAGCGTCCGATTCTTATCAATAACTGGGAAGCGACTTATTTTGCTTTCAAGCAAGAAAAATTGCTTGATTTAGTTGATGAAGCAAGCAGACTTGGTATTGAACTCTTTGTTTTAGATGACGGTTGGTTTGGAAATCGATTTGACGATAATCGTGCACTTGGTGACTGGGGTGTCAATGAAGAAAAACTCGGTGGACCATTGAGTGATTTGATTGATAAAGTTCATGCTAAAGGCTTGAAATTTGGTTTGTGGTTTGAACCGGAAATGATTTCTGTAGATAGTGACCTTTACCGTACCCATCCTGATTGGGCTATTCAAGCTGAGGGTCGTGCTCATACTTATTCTCGTAATCAATTGGTACTTAACCTTGCCAACCCTGATGTGGTAGCTTATATTAAATTAGCTATCGATAAAATTTTGACAGAAAATGCTATTGATTATGTCAAATGGGATTATAACCGTAACATCACAAATATCGGAAATGGCGACTCAGCTCTTGCCACTAAGATGCAATCCCATGCATATATGTTAGGTTTGTATGATTTGGTATCCTATTTGACTGGAAAACATAGCAATATTCTCTTTGAATCATGCTCAGGTGGCGGTGGTCGAAACGACCTTGGAATGATGCGCTACTTCCCACAAGTTTGGGCTAGTGATAATACAGATGCCATTTCTCGTTTGCAAATTCAATATGGTTCAAGCTATCTGTACCCAACTATCTCTATGGGTTCCCATGTTTCAGCAAGCCCAAATCACCAAATGGGACGCACAACACCAATTGAAACACGTGGAAATGTTGCTATGATGGGAAATCTTGGCTACGAACTTGATTTGACAAGCCTACCAGAAAGTGAAAAAGAAGTGATTGCTACTCAGGTTTCTCACTACAAAGACATTCGTCCAGTTGTCCAATTTGGGAAGCATTATCGTCTTATCAATCCAAAACAAGGCGCAAATGAAGCGGCTGTGCAATTTGTCTATGAAGATAAAGTCGTTGTAACTTACGTTCGCACACTTTCAATGATTGAAACAATTGAAACGACGCTAAAACTGAAAGGTTTAGAGGAAGCAGATACCTATCGCTTACAAGAAACAGGACAAGTTTTCTCCGGGGCTGAACTCATGTATGCAGGTTTGACCGTAACTCTCCCACAAGGTGACTATCTCAGCAAACAATACTATTTTGTGAAACAAAAAGGAGGTTTTCAATGAAATGGCGTAAACAATTGATAGCTGCTGGCATAGTAGCTTTAGCTACCACTGCTGGTTTAATATTGACGGCGTGTTCAAAAGAGGATGACACATCGGCTGATGGCAAAGTAACTATTGAATATTTCAATCAAAAGACAGAAATGGTGGATACGTTAAAAGAAATCATTAAGGATTTTGAAGCAGAAAATCCTAACATTCACGTTAAAATGACAAGTGTTCCAAGTGCTGGAACAGTTCTAAAAACACGTATGCTTGCAGGTGACGCCCCAGATGTCATTAACATTTATCCTCAGAATGTAGATTTTAAAGAGTGGGCAAAAGCTGGTTATTTTGAAGATATGACAGGTAAGTCTTATCTTGAGAACATCAAAAATAACTATGCAGAAAACTATGCAGTAAATGGAAAAATTTATAGCGTGCCTTTATCAGCCAATGTTTCAGGAATTTACTTTAATAAAACAAAATTTGACGAATTAGGACTCAAAGTTCCAGAAACTTGGGATGAATTTGAAACTTTGGTAAAACAAATCAAGGCTGACGGTGAAACACCATTTGCGCTTGCTGGTAGTGAAGGTTGGACTTTAAATGGTTATCATCAGCTGGCTTACATTAGCGTGACTGGTAGTGGTGATAAGGCAAATGATTACCTTCGTTTTTCTCCCGTTAATTCTATCTCAACTTCTGATAATGAAGTTAAGGAAGTTCTAACTCGTTTGGATTTACTTGCTGATAAGGGGAACCAGCAAAGTAATTGGGAAGGTGCTTCTTACAACGATTCTGTTGTGGCATTTGCGACTGAAGAAGCCTTGATGTTACCAGGTGGTTCATGGGTATTAGCAGCGATTAAACAACAAGATCCTGATTTTGAAATTTCAACATTTGCCTTTCCTGGTGAAAAAACTGGTCAAGAAGTTACAGTTGGAGCGGGAGATTTGGCGCTATCAATTTCATCATTAACAAAGCACAAAAAAGAATGTGAAAAATTTATTTCCTATATGGCGTCAGCTGAGGCTATGCAAAAATATTATGATGTTGATGGTTCACCAGTGTCTGTAGAGGGTGTGGTTGAAGATGACAATTCTCCACTTGCTCCGCTTTATCAGCTAGCATTTACAGATAAACACTATGTTTGGCTTGGTGAAAATTGGACAAGCGAAGAAGATTTCTTTAGTTTGACAGCTAACTATCTTTTGAATCAAGATGCTGATCAATATGTTAGTGAGTTAAATGCATTCTTCAATCCAATGAAAGCTGACGTAAATAAATAGGAGGAGAGTAGAATGCGAAAATTTTTAAATAAGTATTGGGGCTGGACATTTCTGATTATTCCTTTAATGTTACAAGCTATTTTCTTCTATTTTCCAATGTTTCAGGGAGCTTTTTATAGTTTTACGAACTGGACTGGCTTGACTTATAATTTTGATTTTGTAGGGATTAATAACTATAAAATTTTGATGACTGATAGCAAATTCTTTAAGGCGCTTGGGTTTACCTTAATTTTAACTCTTGCTTTAATTGTGGGAGAAATTGTCATTGGTATCTGGGTAGCGCGAGCTTTGAATGCTAAAATCAAAGGACAAACTTTTTTTAGAGCGTGGTTCTTTTTCCCAGCTGTTTTATCAGGGTTAACAGTATCTTTGATTTTCAAACAAGTCTTTAACTATGGATTACCTGCCATTGGTGAAGTTTTGAACATTGAATTCTTGAAAACAAGTCTTCTAGGGACATCTGGCGGCGCCATTTTTGCAGCAATTTTTGTCATGCTATGGCAAGGTGTCGCAATGCCAATTATCCTTTTCCTCTCAGGGCTTCAAACTATCCCAAGTGAAATCACAGAAGCAGCAGCAATTGATGGCGCAAATAGCAAACAAACGTTCTGGAATATTGAATTGCCATATTTGTTACCAAGTATTTCAATGGTCTTTATCATGGCGCTTAAAGCTGGTTTGACAGCTTTTGACCAGATTTTTGCTTTGACTGGTGGTGGACCAAGCAATTCAACAACTTCAATTGGGCTTTTGGTTTACAATTACGCCTTTTCAAGTAACCAATATGGTTATGCTAACGCTATTGCCTTGATTCTCTTTGCTATTATTGTTTTGGTGTCAGTGTTGCAATTGAAATTATCAAGTCGTTTCGAAGTATAAATGGAGTGAAATATGAAAAAAGAAGAACGTTATCATACTTTTTGGAAATATGTGCTCTTAGTCATGGGATCAATTTTGATTTTGATTCCATTGCTAGCAACAGTCTTTAGTTCATTTAAGACGACTAAAGATATCATGCAACATTTCTTTGCTTTTCCAAATCCTGTCACCTTGAGTAACTACACACGCTTGTTGGCTGACGGTATTGGACATTATTTCTGGAATTCAACGATTATTACAGTTGTTTCGGTGATTTTGGTAACCCTATTTATTCCTGCGGCAGCCTATTCAATTGCGCGTAACATGAGCAAAAAACGCGCTTTTAACATCATGTATAGCTTGCTAATTTTGGGAATTTTCGTGCCATTTCAAGTTATCATGATTCCAATCACAGTTATGATGAGCCGACTTGGTTTGACAAATATTTGGGGCTTGATTATCTTGTATCTGACTTATGCTGTACCACAAACTTTATTCTTGTATGTTGGTTACATTAAGCTGAGTGTTCCTGAAAGTTTGGATGAAGCTGCTGAAATTGACGGAGCTGATAAATTTACCACATACCGCAAAGTTGTCTTTCCAATGTTAAAACCAATGCATGCCACAACTTTGATTATCAATGCTCTTTGGTTCTGGAATGACTTTATGCTCCCCCTCTTAATGTTGAATAAATCTTCAGAGTCATGGTCATTGCCGCTTTTCCAATACAACTACACAGGACAATACCTCAGCGATTACGGACCAAGCTTTGCCTCATATGTCGTCGGTATTATTACCATCACAATTGTTTATCTTATCTTCCAAAAACACATCATCTCAGGAATGAGCAATGGCGCAGTGAAGTAAGGATACAGAGGCCGTATAGCGAGCGTAGCAAAAATAGGAATTTTGACGAAGAACGTGTACGTTCTAGGAAAAAATTATCTTTTTTGCACTGCTCGTAGGTCGTGTTCAACTTAACTTGGTATAGTTGATGGTTGCTAAAGCAATTCATTAACTAACGCTAACCGCTATTGCGGCTTAGCTAACCACCTTACTAGCTCGAAAACAAAATATTATCGATTTTGTTTTCTCACGTCGTAATATATAAGGCGTATAGCGGGCACAGTGAAAAAAATAAGGAAGTGATGCGGTGTCATTAAGGCACAAGGAGGCTCATCTTTTTCATCAAGCCCGTAGCCCGAGTTCAACGATATCACAATATAAATGATGAAAATAAAATAAAGGAATAACTATGGGAATTCAAAATAAAACAATGTTAATCACTTACTCGGATAGTCTGGGTAAAAATTTAAAAGAACTTAAACAAAATCTTGATAAGTATTTCGGGGAGGCAGTTGGTGGTATCCATCTATTGCCATTCTTTCCGTCAACTGGTGACCGTGGTTTTGCCCCTGTCGATTATGATGAGGTAGATTCTATATTTGGTACTTGGGATGATGTGAAAGGCTTGGGTGAAAACTATTATCTTATGTTTGATTTCATGATTAACCATATTTCTCGTCAATCAAAATATTACAAAGATTATCAAGAAAAACATGAAGCTAGTGCTTACAAGGATATGTTTCTTAACTGGGATAAATTTTGGCCAGAAAATCGTCCGACACAAGTTGATGTGGACTTGATTTACAAGCGTAAAGACCGCGCACCAAAACAAGAAATTCATTTTACAGATGGTTCGGTTGAGCATTTGTGGAATACATTTGGTGAGGAACAAATTGACCTTGACGTGACAAAAGAAGTGACCATGGATTTCATTCGAAAAACCATCAAACACCTAGCAGAAAATGGATGTGACCTCATTCGTCTAGATGCATTTGCTTATGCAGTTAAGAAATTGGATACCAATGATTTCTTTGTGGAGCCAGACATTTGGGAATTACTTGATAAAGTGCGTAGCATTGCAGCGGAATCTGGCACAGAATTGCTTCCAGAAATTCATGAGCACTATTCAATCCAGTTTAAGATTGCTGAGCATGACTATTATGTCTATGATTTTGCACTTCCAATGGTGACGCTTTATAGCCTATATAGCAGAAAAGTTGACCGTTTGGCAAAATGGTTGAAAATGTCGCCGATGAAGCAATTTACAACGCTTGATACACATGATGGAATTGGTGTGGTTGATGTCAAAGATATTTTGACAGATGATGAAATTGATTATACCTCCAGTGAGCTTTATAAAGTTGGTGCTAATGTCAAACGTAAATACTCATCTGCTGAATACAATAATCTCGATATTTATCAGATTAATTCGACTTATTATTCTGCACTTGGTGATGATGACAAGAAATATTTCTTAGCACGCTTGATTCAGGTTTTTGCCCCGGGTATTCCACAAGTTTATTATGTTGGATTTTTAGCAGGAAAAAATGACCTTGATTTGTTAGAAAAAACAAAAGAAGGTCGCAACATCAATCGTCATTATTACACGAATGAAGAAATTGCTGAAGAAGTCCGACGCCCAGTAGTTCAAGCTTTGCTCAAACTCTTTACTTTTCGAAATCAATCAGCTGCTTTTGACCTTGATGGCAGTATTGATGTAGAGATATTAGATGAAAATACGCTTGTAATCACTCGCCGTAATCAAGGTAGCAGTGTGGTTGCGGAAGCCCAAATTAATTTAAAAGAGTTAAGCTACGCAGTTAAAGAAAACGGGGAAGAAGTTACTTTCTTATAATCTAAAGGTGGCTGGGCAAACTCCTAGCTTCCTTTTTATTTTTTTGTAACGCAAACGCTTGCGCAAATAACAAGAAAGCGCTAAAATAAAGACAAATAAATCAAAATAGAGGTGCACTATGGAAAAACATTGGTGGCATAAAGCAACCATTTATCAAATTTACCCAAAATCATTTAAGGATTCAAATGGTGATGGAATTGGTGATTTGCAAGGGATTATCAGTAAACTTGACTACTTACAAAAGCTTGGTATTACAGCGATTTGGCTTTCTCCCGTTTATCAGTCTCCGATGGATGATAATGGTTATGATATTTCAAATTATGAGGCGATTGCGGATATTTTTGGAGATATGTCTGACATGGAAGAATTGCTAGCGCAGGCAAAAGCGCGTGGTATTCGCATTATCATGGATTTGGTGGTTAATCACACATCAGATGAACACGCTTGGTTTGTTGAAGCGCGTGAAAATCCTGCCAGCCCATACCGTGATTTTTACATTTGGCGTGATGAACCAAATGAGCTTGATTCTATTTTTGGTGGCTCTGCCTGGGCATATGATGGCAAAACTGGGCAATATTATTTGCACTTTTTCAGCAAGAAACAGCCAGATTTGAATTGGGAAAATCTCGAATTACGCAAGTCTGTTTACGACATGATGAATCGCTGGATTGACAAAGGTATTTCTGGCTTTCGTATGGACGTGATTGACATGATTGGGAAAATGCCAGACCGATTAATTTCTAATAATGGACCAAAATTGCATGATTATCTCAAAGAAATGCATCAAGAAACCTTGGCTGGAAAGGATTTGTTAACGGTTGGCGAAACTTGGGGCGCAACACCAGAAATTGCTAAGCAGTACTCATCCCCAGATGAAAAAGAATTATCAATGGTTTTTCAATTTGAACATATCGGTCTGCAACACAAGCCAAATGCTTCAAAATGGGAATACGAAAAAGAATTAAATGTTCCTGCACTCAAAGCCATTTTCAACAAGTGGCAGACAGAGCTTGAGCTTGGTCAGGGTTGGAATTCGCTTTTTTGGGACAATCATGATTTGCCACGTGTTTTATCGATTTGGGGAGACATAGACACTTATCGTGAAAAATCAGCCAAAGCGCTAGCGATTTGCTTGCACCTAATGCGTGGTACGCCTTACATCTACCAAGGAGAAGAAATCGGCATGACTAACTATCCTTTCAAGGATTTAGGAGAAATTGATGACATTGAGTCACTCAATTTTGCCAAAGAAGCGCTTGAAAATGGTAAGACGTCAGAAGAAGTGCTAGACAGTATTCGCATGATTGGACGCGATAATGCTAGAACGCCAATGCAATGGGATAGTAGCAAGAATGCAGGATTTTCAACAGCTGATAAGACTTGGTTGCCAGTTAATCCAAACTATCAGGACATCAATGTCCAATCTGCTTTAGACAATCCAGAATCTATTTTCTATACTTATCAAAAACTCATCAAGCTTCGCAAGGAAAATGAGTGGTTGATTGATGCGGATTTTGAACTTTTAGAGACAGCAGATAAGGTCTTTGCCTATCTCAGAAAAACTGCGGACGCTACTTATCTTGTTGTGGCTAACCTATCAGACCAAGCGCAACCATTTGAATGCGACCTTAGCTACCAAGCAACTATTATCAGCAATACCGCAGAACTTGCTGATTTTGAAAATCATCAACTTCAACCATGGGATGCCTTTTGCGTTAAAGTTGGGTGAAAATATGAAATAAAACGAGCTCCAAATTTAAATTTGGAGCTCGTTATTAACGTCTTTTATTTCGTGCTATCTCGCAATGTTAGGGTGGTTGCAAGTCTTGTCATTGTTGGGATAGTGTTATGGTTGATAAGTTGGCGATTAAGGATGTCAACGGCAGTCCGTCCCATTTCTTCAGTATAGACAGTGATGCTTGATAAGGCTGGAAAGACTTGTTTAGTTAGTGGGGTGTCGTTAAAAGAGATGAGGCTAACGCGATCTGGCACAATGATACTAGCTTCTTGGAGAGCGCGAAGCGCACCGATTGCAAGGGTGTCATTGGCAACAAAGAAAGCTTGAGGGAGGTCATTACCAAGTTCGGTAATGGCTTTTTTCATTAATTCATATCCTGCTTGTGCTGAAAAATCTCCGACAAATACGTAGTTAGGGTTGTAGAGATTATTTTCATAGGCGTAATTTTTGAAAGTACGGAAGCGTTGGTCAACAATGAGTTCTTGTTGGTCGGTTGTGCGTTCTTCGCCAGCAATCATCCCGATTTTTGTGAACCCTTGGTCCATAAAGTAATCAAGCACCTTGATAACAGCATTATCAAAATCAGTGGTCACGCAAGGGTGTCCTGCATTGAGTGTGTCGCTGTCAACAAACACAAGATTTTGAGACAATTTTTCGAGTTTTGAAATTTGTGCGCTAGAAAATTTACCAATGGCAATAATACCACAGATGTTTTCAGAAATCGTTAAAATATCATTATTAAAGTAACGAATAATATCATAGTCCAGCTCTTGAGCGCGTTTTTCGAGTCCGATACGAATGCTGTAATAATAGAGGTCATTGAGTTCTTCTTGCTCACTGTACCATTGCACAATAGCAATTTTTTGCCGTTCTTGTAAGATATTTGTGCTGCGTTTGTGCTTTTCGTACCCCAACTCTTCAGCAACGGTTAAAATGCGATGCCGTGTTTCCTCGCTAACAGAAAGGGTAGCATCTTGATTAAGCACCCGAGAAACGGTTGCTGATGAAACCTTTGCCAACTTTGCAATGTCTTTTAATGTAGCCATAAGTCATCCCTTCTTTCTTATCTTTATTATAGCACAAAAATTAATATAAAGAAAATTTTAAGTAAAACTTTAGTAAACTTTATTGACTTGGAACATCATCAGGTGTAAAATGAAACCGTAATCATAGAAGAAGTAAAAAAGGAGACCCTCATGAAAGTTACAGAATTAAAAGAAGCCTTCACAGCCGTATTTGGCAATGAAGCAGACGCAACCTTTTTCTCACCAGGACGTATCAATTTGATTGGTGAACATACAGACTACAATGGTGGTCATGTTTTCCCAGCGGCTATCACCCTTGGAACATACGGTGCAGCTCGCAAACGTGATGACCAAACACTTCGTTTTTATTCAGCAAACTTTGCTGATTTAGACATTATCGAGGTTGATCTTGCTAATCTTGTCTTTGATAAAAAAGACAGCTGGACGAATTATCCAAAAGGAGTTATCAAATTCTTGCAAGAAGCTGGGCATACGATTAATACTGGTTTTGACCTTTACGTCAATGGGAATATTCCAAACGGTTCAGGCTTGTCATCATCAGCTTCGTTAGAGCTTTTGGTCGGAATTGTTGCTGAAGAATTATTTGACCTCAACTTAGACCGTCTTGACTTAGTAAAAATTGGTAAACAAACGGAAAATGAATTTATCGGCGTTAATTCAGGAATCATGGACCAATTTGCTATTGGTATGGGAGCTGACAAGCAAGCTATTTACCTTGATACCAACACATTAGAATACGACCTTGTGCCGCTTGATTTAGGTGACAATGTCATTGTTATCATGAATACTAACAAACGCCGTGAATTGGCTGATTCAAAATACAATGAACGTCGTGCCGAATGTGAAAAAGCCGTTGAAGAATTGAATCAAGTGCTTGATATCAAGACACTTGGTGAACTTGATTTGCAAGCTTTTGATGAATACAGTTACCTCATTAAAGATGCTAATCGTCTCAAACGTGCTCGTCACGCTGTTTGGGAAAATCAACGCACTCTTCAAGCCAAAGAAGCTTTGATTGCAGGTGAACTTGAAAAATTTGGTCGTTTGATCAATGCCTCACATGTGTCACTTGAGCATGATTACGAAGTGACTGGTATTGAGCTTGATACCCTTGCTCATACCGCTTGGCAACAAGAAGGTGTCCTTGGAGCTCGTATGACAGGAGCGGGCTTTGGTGGCTGCGGTATTGCCATTGTCGCTAAAGATAAAGTTGATGAATTCACCCAAAATGTCGGCAAGGTTTATACAGAAATCATTGGCTATGCGCCAGCTTTCTACATTGCTGAAATTGCAGGTGGCTCACGTGTCTTGTCTCGAAAATAAGTAAGATTAGAGAAGAAAAATGAAACTTTTAGATACTTTTGTTGCTAAAGTCATTGCAGTTAGCGACTACACAGAAGATGATATGTTTTACTTGCGTAATCGTGTCCTTTCCCTTGTTGGCGAAGAAGGTGCACAGCAAGAAACGAAGCAAACAGAGCTTATTGCTCTCAAAGATGAACTGGTTGACCTAGCCGTGCAAAATGGCAAGGTTGGTGAATTGGTGGCTGAAAAAGATTGTTTGGGTGCTGAGCTAATGAATTTTATCACGCCTGTCCCAAGTCAGGTGAACCGTAAATTCTGGGATACTTATGCAAAATCTCCTCAACAAGCTATCGCAGATTTTTACGCCCTCAGCAAACGCAACGATTACATTAAAGTTGCTGCAATCGCAAAAAATATTGCCTTTACAACACCATCACAATATGGCGATATTCAAATCACAATCAATTTATCAAAACCTGAAAAAGACCCCAAAGCTATTGCACAAGCTAAACTGGTCAAAGCTTCCTCATATCCAAAATGCCAACTTTGCATGGAAAATGAAGGTTACCAAGGTAGGATTAACCACCCTGCCCGCGCTAACCACCGCATTATCCGTATGAAGTTAGGTGATGAAAAATGGGGCTTCCAGTATTCACCTTATGCTTACTTCAATGAGCACTGCATTATTTTAAATACTGAGCATGTGCCAATGGTTATTAGCAAGGATACTTTTGCGCAATTATTGGACATTGTTGATATTTTTCCAGGGTATTTTGCAGGGTCAAATTCTGATTTACCAATTGTTGGTGGGTCAATTTTGACACACAATCACTATCAAGGTGGGCATCATGTCTTTCCTATGGAAATAGCAGAGCTAGACCGTGAGTTTCATTTCAAAGGCTTTTCTGATGTGACAGCTGGTATTGTCAACTGGCCAATGTCTGTTATTCGTTTGCGTAGCGCTGATAAAAATCGTTTGGTTGAACTAGCTGAAACCATTCGCTTGGCTTGGCGTGATTATTCTGATGATAGCGTTGATGTTGTCGCCTATACAGGAGACACACCGCACCACACCGTGACCCCGATTGCTCGTAAACGTCGTGGCTTGTTTGAATTGGACATTGTCCTTCGCGATAATCACACGACTGCTGAATTTCCTGACGGTGTTTATCATCCGCACGCTGATGTGCAACACATCAAAAAAGAAAATATCGGTCTGATTGAGGTTATGGGCTTAGCTATTTTACCTCCGCGTCTGAAAGATGAACTGTCAGAAGTTGAAAAATATCTTTTGAACCAGTATAATGAAATCGCTGACTATCACAAAGATTGGGCAGATAATATTAAAAAACGTATGGATATTACGGCTAAATCAGTGCATAATATTGTACAAGAGGAAGTCGGAAAAGTTTTTGTTCGTGTTTTAGAAGACGCAGGTGTTTACAAACGTGATGAAAAAGGTCAAGCTGCCTTTATGCGTTTTGTAGATAGCGTGGGGTTAGAATAGGAGAAATACATGTCAATTTTAGTGCTTGGTGGGGCTGGTTATATCGGTTCTCACATGGTTGACCGTTTGGTTGAAAAAGGTGACGAAAAAGTCGTCGTGGTTGACAGTTTGGTGACAGGGCACCGTGCTGCGGTTCACCCTGATGCGACATTTTATCAAGGCGACCTTGCTGACCAAGACTTTATGCGTAAAGTCTTTACAGAAAATCCAGATATTGATGCTGTCATTCACTTTGCGGCTTATTCATTGGTTGCTGAATCAATGGAAAAACCTTTAAAATACTTTGATAACAATACAGCAGGCATGGTCAAATTGCTTGAAGTGATGAATGAATTTGGCGTGAAATACATTGTTTTCTCATCAACAGCAGCAACTTATGGCATTCCAGATGAAATTCCAATCAAAGAAACAACACCACAACGACCAATCAATCCGTATGGCGAAAGTAAACTCATGATGGAAACAATCATGAAATGGTCTGACCAAGCTTACGGTATTAAATTTGTACCGCTTCGCTATTTCAATGTTGCTGGTGCAAAACCAGACGGTTCAATCGGTGAAGACCACGGTCCAGAAACACACTTGTTACCAATTATTTTGCAAGTGGCACAAGGTGTACGTGAAAAAATCATGATTTTTGGTAATGATTACAACACGCCAGATGGCACAAATGTCCGTGATTATGTTCATCCATTTGATCTAGCAGATGCGCATTTGCTTGCGGTTAAATACCTTCGTGAAGGTAATCCGTCAACGGCATTCAATCTTGGTTCTTCAACAGGATTTTCAAATCTTCAAATTCTCGAAGCAGCTCGTAAAGTGACCGGCAAAGAAATTCCAGCTGAACTGGCTGACCGTCGCCCTGGTGACCCAGATACCTTGATTGCGTCATCTGACAAAGCGCGTGAAGTCCTTGGTTGGAAACCACAATTTGACGATATTGAAAAAATCATCGCCTCAGCATGGGCATGGCACTCAAGCTACCCAAATGGGTATAATGATAGATAAGTATATTAGGACACCAAGTTCAACTTGGTGTCCTGTTCTTGATTATAAAAGGAGATATTATGGAAATTATTAGGACTAATGTTTTAACAGATGAGGAATTGTTGGCAGCTAATGTACTTATCAAGGTTGTTCAAGCGTTTGACCAGACACATCGCACACCGTATTTGTCTAATCAGCTTAATTTTGATGCGGATATGCCAGCGTTTTTCTTGGGTTATGATGAGGGAAAATTAGTGGCTTTATTAACCGTTTATGCTGATTGTCAAGAATCCGAGCTTGCTATTTTGGTTCACCCAAATCATCGTCGAAAGGGGTATGCAAAGGCGCTCTGGCGTGAATTTGATGAGATTAGACGTGATTATCAACTAAGACCAATCATCATGACTGAGAAGTGTTTTTTAGACAAAAATCCTGACTTGATCAGACATTTGGGCATGGTGTTAGAACCTGATTTTGAATATTGGTTGACACGTGAGCGAGAACCATATCCTTTAGAAGAACGCACGGATTTAACCGTTCTTGAGGCTAGTACAGCACATATTGAAGCTATTGCTGATTTCCAAATGAAGGCTTTTAAAGAATCGAAAGAACAAGCGCTTCATTATGCCAAAGGGGCTTTGGAAGATGAGAATGGCAAGCTGTATACTGTCATGAGAGGAGATACAGTTTTGTCCTCTTGTACAGTTGATTTTAGCACGGATTATAACTATTTTTACGGTTTTGCGGTGGTTGAGGATTGTCGCGGTCAAGGAATTGGCACTTATTTTATGAAAAGGTTGGTGAATCAATTGATTGCTGAAAATGAGAAAGCCTTTCAGATTGCAGTTGAGTCAGCTAACATTGCTGCCAAGAGTCTGTATGAAAAATTAGGCTTTAAAGAACAGACTCAAGTGTTTTATGCGAAAAAAATGACAGATTTCACACGTTGAATCCTTGCTTTATTACCATTTTAACGGTCAATTCTTGCGTTGATAACTTAAATTTGGTATAGTAAATTTTGACCTTATAAATTTGGAGGAAACATATGGGAACAATTATTATGTTGGTTGTGTTGGTTGGTATGATTTGGTTCATGCAACGTTCACAAAAGAAACAAGCTCAAGAACGTCAAAATCAGCTTAAAGAATTAGCTAAAGGTGATGAAATTGTAACTATCGGTGGTCTTTACGGAGTTGTTGACGAAGTAGATGAAGATAACCAAAAAATGGTTTTGGACATTGATGGTGTTTACTTGACATTTGAATTGAGCGCTTTGAAACGTGTTATTAACCGCGCAGAACAAGAAACTGTTGAACCTGAAACAACTGTTATCGAAGAAGCAACAGAAACAGAAGCAGTTGTTGAAGAAGCTACTGAAGAAGCAAGTACAGATACTGCTATTGAAAGCAAAGATTAATACATGAAGTCAGATGTGAAAAACGTCTGGCTTTTTTAATGCAATGTTTGGAGAATTTTCCAGCATAATCTGCTTAAAAGCGTGTAATAAGTGGAGAAAAAATTGCCAATTTATGGTAAAATATTATAACGAGTATGCTTTTAAGGAAATTTTATGTTTAAATTTAGAAAAAAAGAAAAGGCGATAAGCCTTGAAAAGATTCCAAAACACATCGGAATCATCATGGATGGAAATGGTCGCTGGGCGAAGAAGCGTATGCAACCACGTGTCATGGGACACAAAGCAGGAATGGATGCTCTGCAAGACGTCACCATTGCGGCTTCTGAACTTGGTGTTAAAGTTTTGACGGTCTATGCTTTCTCAACTGAAAATTGGTCTCGTCCCGAAGATGAAGTTAAATTCATTATGAATTTACCAGTCGAATTCTTTGATAAATATGTCCCTGAATTGGACGCAAATAATGTCAAAGTTCAAGTTATTGGTGAAACAGACCGCCTGCCAAAAGATACTTTTGATGCGATGAAACGTGCTTGCGAGAAAACAAAGCACAATTCTGGTTTGATTTTGAATTTTGCGCTTAATTATGGTGGACGTTCAGAAATCACAGAAGCAGTAAAAAACATTGCCCAAGAAGTGCTTGAAGCTAAAATCAATCCTGATGACATTACAGAAGATGTGATTTCAAACCACTTGATGACAAATCACTTGCCGTATTTATACCGCGACCCTGATTTGATTATTCGAACAAGCGGTGAGCTTCGACTAAGTAATTTTCTGCCTTGGCAGTCAGCTTATAGTGAATTTTATTTCACACCAGTTTTATGGCCTGATTTCAAAAAAGATGAGCTGATTAAGGCAATTGCTGAATACAATCGACGTCATCGTCGTTTTGGTGGAATATAGAAAGGAAATGTCATGAAACAACGTGTGATTTGGGGGGCGATTGCCTTACTGATTTTACTGCCGTTTCTGTTGTTAGGAGGCTTATCTTTCCAAGTTTTTGCTGGTCTTTTAGCGATGATTGGTGTGGCAGAAATGTTGCGCATGAAACGTCTAGAATTTTTCTCAATTGAAGGTGTTTTGGCGATGTTGGGAGCTTTTGTTCTTACTGTGCCTTTGGATAATTATTTTACATCGCTACCGCTGGATTCAAGTTTTTCAGTTTATGGCTTGCTAGTTTTTCTACTCTTGGCTGGAACTGTTTTAAACAGTGATGATTATTCATTTGACGACGTTTCTTATCCGATTGCGGCTAGTCTTTACGTCGGCATCGGTTTTCAAAACCTTGTTAATGCTCGTATCAGCGGTTTAGATAAAGTTTTATTTGCTTTATTTATCGTTTGGGCGACTGACATCGGTGCTTACATGATTGGACGTCGTTTTGGACGCCGCAAATTGTTGCCGAAAGTTTCTCCGAATAAAACAATCGAAGGTAGCCTTGGTGGAATTGTCTGTGCTGTTATTGTGGCTTTGATTTTCATGCTTGTTGATAAGGCAGTCTATACACCGCATAATCTTTTTGCAATGCTTATTTATGTTGTGTTGTTTAGTATTTTTGGTCAATTCGGTGATTTGGTTGAGAGTGCTATCAAACGTCACTTTGGTGTGAAAGATTCAGGCAAATTAATCCCTGGTCATGGTGGTATTTTGGACCGCTTTGATTCAATGATTTTTGTCTTTCCAATTATGCATCTCCTTGGTCTTTTCTAATTTGATTGTGAGTTAACGCTGACAAGTCACTCTTGTCGCTTAATGGCTAGTGAATGATTATTAGGATAATATCAAATTTACTGGTACGGAAAGGAGTAAAATGCTCGGAATTTTAACCTTTATTATCGTTTTTGGAATTTTAGTTATTGTCCATGAATTTGGGCACCTTTACTTTGCTAAAAAGTCTGGTATCTTAGTACGAGAATTTTCTATCGGAATGGGCCCGAAAATCTTTTCACATATTGATAAAGAGGGTACCGCTTATACAATTCGTATCCTACCTCTGGGTGGCTATGTACGCATGGCTGGTTGGGGTGATGATACGACGGAAATCAAGACTGGAACACCTGCCAGTTTGACACTAAATCAAGACGGTTTGGTGACACGTATTAATTTATCACAAAAGCAGTTGGACAACACCGCTCTTCCGATGAATGTCACAGCTTATGATTTAGAGGATAAGTTGGAAATCACAGGTCTAGTGCTTGATGAAACGAAAACTTATTCTGTTGACCATGATGCGACTATTGTCGAGGAAGACGGTACAGAAATCCGTATTGCACCGCTAGATGTACAATATCAAAATGCAACAGTTTGGGGACGTTTAATCACAAACTTTGCTGGTCCGTTGAATAACTTTATTTTGGGAACAATTGTCTTTATCCTTCTTGTTTTCATGCAAGGTGGTGTTCAAGATACGTCAACGAATGTTATTCAAGTAACTGACGGTGGTGCCATGCAGGCAGCTGGTGTTGAAAGTGGTGACCGTGTCTTATCCATCGAAAATTATGACATCTCTAATTGGTCTGATTTGACGGAGGCTGTCACAAAAGCAACTGAAAATATTTCAAGTGGTGATACGATTTCTGTAACCGTTGAAACCAGCTCAGGAAAGACTGAAACGCTTGATATAACACCGAAAGAAAATAATGGTAGTTATTATATCGGTGTTTCGCCAGAATTGAAAACAGGTTTCTGGGACAAGGTCACTGGTGGCTTCCAAATGGCTTGGCAAAGCGCGACCGCTATTCTGACAGCTTTGAAAGGCTTGATTTCAAACTTTAGTTTGGATAAATTAGGTGGTCCTGTTGCCATGTACCAAGCTTCAAGTCAAGCTGCTTCAAATGGATTGACTTCAGTTCTTTACTTATTGGCACTATTGTCAATGAACTTAGGAATTGTGAATTTGATTCCGATTCCAGCCTTGGACGGTGGAAAAATTTTGATGAACCTTATCGAAATTGTTCGTCGTAAACCGCTTAAACAAGAAACCGAAACTTATATCACCCTAGTTGGCGTTGTTATCATGCTTGTTTTGATGATTGCTGTCACTTGGAACGATATTATGCGAGTTTTCTTTTAGATATATCTGATTACGCCTAAATGATGTAGTACAATAATTTATAAATAAAACCTATTTTTTAGAAAGGAATTTATACGGCCTTTTATAAAAAGAAGATAAGTGAGCTACTTGTTTGATTGAAGAGCTTACTTATTTTCATGATTTGACCGTTATATTTTGTTATGAAACAATCACAAATGCTTATCCCTACGCTTCGCGAAATGCCAAGCGATGCCCAAGTTATCAGTCATGCCCTTATGGTACGTGCTGGTTACGTTCGCCAAGTCTCATCAGGTATTTACGCTTACTTGCCACTTGCTAACCGTACGATTGAAAAATTCAAAGCAATCATGCGTGAAGAATTTGAAAAAATTGGTGCGGTTGAAATGCTTGCTCCAGCACTTTTGAATGCTGACCTTTGGCGTGAATCAGGTCGTTACGAAACTTATGGTGAAGACCTTTATAAACTTAAAAACCGTGATAAATCAGACTTCATTCTTGGTCCAACACACGAAGAAACATTCACAAGTCTTGTCCGTGATGCGGTAAAATCATACAAACAATTGCCATTGAACCTTTACCAAATCCAATCTAAATATCGCGATGAAAAACGTCCTCGTAACGGACTTCTTCGTACACGTGAATTTATCATGAAAGATGGTTATAGTTTCCACGCTGACTACGAAGGATTGGACACAACTTACGAAGATTACCGTAAAGCATATGAAGCTATCTTCACACGTGCTGGTCTTGATTTCAAAGGTATCATTGGTGACGGTGGTGCCATGGGTGGTAAAGATTCTCAAGAGTTTATGGCTATCACTCCAGACCGTACAGACCTTGACCGTTGGTTGGTTCTTGATAAATCAATCGCTTCAATTGATGAAATTCCAACTGATGTTTTAGAAGATATCAAAAAAGAATTGGCATCATGGTTGGTTTCAGGTGAAGATACCATTGCTTACTCAACAGAATCAAGCTACGCTGCTAACCTTGAAATGGCAAGCAATGAATATAAACCAACAACAAAAGTTGTCGCTCAAGAAGATGTCAAACGTGTGGAAACACCAGATTGCAAATCAATTGATGATGTTGCTGCATTCTTGAAAGTTGACGAAGAACAAACAATCAAAACACTTTTCTTCATTGCTGATAATGAACCAGTAGTTGCTCTTCTTGTCGGAAATGACCAAGTCAATGATGTTAAATTGAAAAACTATCTTGGAGCTGATTTCCTTGAACCTGCAAGCGAAGAAGAAGCTGTTGAAGTCTTTGGTGCTAACTTTGGTTCACTTGGACCGGTTAACCTTCCTGAAAATGTCCGTATAGTTGCTGACCGCAAAGTGCAAGATGTTGCCAATGCAGTTGTTGGCGCAAACGAAAACGGCTATCACTTGACAGGTGTTAACCCAGGACGTGATTTTGAAGCGGAATACGTTGATATTCGTGAAGTTAAAGAAGGTGAAATCTCACCAGACGGTAAAGGTGTTCTTAAATTTGCTCGTGGTATCGAAATTGGACACATCTTCAAACTCGGTACTCGCTATTCAGAAAGCATGGGAGCAACAATCCTTGACCAAAATGGACGTGCTATTCCAATCGTTATGGGATGCTATGGTATCGGTGTTAGCCGTATCTTGTCAGCTGTTATCGAACAACATGCTCGTCTCTTTGTTTCTAAAACACCAAAAGGTGCTTACCGCTTTGCATGGGGTATCAACTTCCCTAAAGAATTGGCACCGTTTGATGTACACGTCATCACTGTCAATGTGAAAGATGAAGAAGCACAAGCTTTAACAGCGAAAGTTGAAGCTGAATTGGTTGCTAAAGGTTACGAAGTCTTGGTTGACGACCGTAACGAACGTGTCGGCTCTAAATTCTCAGATAGCGACCTTATCGGTCTCCCAATTCGTGTCACAGTAGGTAAGAAAGCTGCTGACGGTATCGTTGAAGTGAAAATTAAAGCAACTGGCGATACTATCGAAGTTAACGCAGAAAACCTTATCGAAACTCTTGAAATTTTGACAAAAGAAAATTAATGATAACAAGGTCGGGCAGTCAGTCCTGACCTTTTTCTTTTGTGTCGAAAAAAGATTTCATTTGTGGTAGAATTAAGAGATAACGTAACTAGAAAAGAAGGCAAAATATGGTAACCAATAGGTGTATTTTGCTTAGTAGATAAATTTAGTTTTTGGAATTGAGGTAGTTTACGCATTATGTCAGAATTATTTAAAAAATTGATGGAGCAAATCGATATGCCGCTTGACATGCGACAATCTTCTGCTTTTTCATCTGCAGATATTCGTGAAGTTAAGGTGCATTCTGTATCTCGCCTCTGGGAGTTCCATTTTTCATTTGCGGAAATTTTGCCAATTGACATCTATCGTGAATTGTCTTATCGATTGGTGAACACTTTTAAGCAAGCGGATATCAGAGCGACTTTTGATATTCAAGCAGAAACTGTCGATTTTTCACAACCTTTATTGCAAGCCTACTATGAAGAGGCTTTTGAGCATGCTCCGTGTGATAGCGCCAGCTTCAAGGCTTCTTTCAGTAAATTGAAGGTCTCTTATGATGGCACAAAATTATTGATTGAAGCGCCAGCATTTGTTAACAATGACCATTTTCGCAAAAATCATCTGCCTAATCTAGCGCGTCAATTTGAAGCATTTGGTTTTGGCAAACTCACCATTGACATGGTTTCTGATGAAGCGATGACGCAAGCTTTACGAGAAGACTTTACGTCAAATCGCGAAGCTATGGTGGAAAAAGCGGTGCAAGAAAATCGTGAGGCGGTTAAATCTCTGGAAGCTTCTATGCCACCAACTGAAGAAGCACCAAAACCTAAATTTGATTTTAAAGAACGTGCCAAACAGCGCCGTGCAGGTTTTGAAAATGCCGAAATCACACCAATGGTTGAAGTCACAACAGAAGAAAACCGAATTGTCTTTGAAGGAATGGTTTTTGACGTTGAAAAGAAAACAACTCGTACAGGACGTCACATTATTAATTTTAAAATGACTGACTACACATCAAGTTTTGCCATGCAAAAATGGGCAAAAGATGATGATGAGTTGAAAAAATACGATATGATTGCCAAAGGGTCATGGCTTCGAGTTCGTGGAAATGTTGAAAATAATAATTTCACCCATGCATTGACCATGAATGTGCAAGATGTCAAAGAGATTGTTCATCATGACCGCAAGGATTTAATGCCAGAAGGTCAAAAACGTGTGGAATTCCATGCCCATACGAATATGTCAACCATGGATGCTTTGCCAACAGTTGAAGAATTAATTGATACAGCAGCGAAATGGGGACACAAGGCTGTTGCTATTACTGACCACGGCAATGTGCAAAGTTTCCCACACGGTTATCACAGAGCACGTAAAAATGGTATCAAGGCGATTTTTGGTTTAGAAGCTAATATCGTTGAGGACAAAGTGCCGATTGCCTACAATCCTCAAGATATTGAGTTAAACGAAGCTACTTACGTCGTATTTGACGTGGAAACGACTGGGCTTTCTGCGGTCAATAATGAATTGATTCAGATTGCGGCTTCAAAAATGTACAAGGGAAATATTGTTGAGCAGTTTGATGAGTTCATCAACCCAGGTCATCATTTATCAGCTTTTACAACGGAATTGACTGGTATTACGGATAATCATGTTCGCAATGCTAAACCGATTGAAGAAGTCCTTCAAATGTTCCAAGATTTTTGTCAGGATACTGTGCTAGTTGCCCACAATGCAACCTTTGACGTTGGCTTTATGAATGCCAATTATGAACGTCATGACATGCCAATCATTACACAACCTGTCATTGATACCTTGGAATTCGCCCGAAATCTCTATCCAGAATACAAACGTCATGGTTTGGGACCATTGACCAAACGGTTCCAAGTTTCGCTAGAACACCACCATATGGCGAACTACGATGCGGAAGCAACGGGGCGCTTGCTCTTTATTTTCTTGAAAGAAGCACGTGAAAACCACAATTTAACCAATATGATGGATTTGAATACGAAATTGGTTGCTGAGGATTCTTACAAGAAAGCACGTGTCAAACACGCGACGATTTATGTTCAAAACCAAACAGGTTTGAAAAATATTTTCAAACTCGTCAGCCTTTCTAATGTCAAATATTTTGAAGGTGTAGCTCGCATTCCGAGAACGGTTCTTGACGCCCACCGTGAAGGGCTCTTGCTAGGAACAGCCTGCTCAGAGGGCGAAGTTTTTGATGCGGTCTTATCTTCAGGGGTGGATGCTGCGGTTAAAGTAGCGAAATATTATGATTTCATCGAAGTTATGCCACCAGCGCTTTACGCTCCGCTATTGGCACAAGGAACAATCAAAGATGAAGAAGGTATCCGACAAGTCATCCGAGATTTGCTTGAGGTTGGACGTCGTCTGAACAAGCCTGTTTTGGCGACTGGGAATGTCCATTATATCGAGCCTGAAGATGAGATTTACCGTGAAATCATTGTCCGTAGTTTAGGGCAAGGGGCACCGATTAACCGTCCGATTGGTCGCGGTGAAAATGCCCAACCTGCTCCGCTACCAAAAGCGCATTTCCGTACAACCAATGAAATGTTAGATGAATTTGCCTTTCTTGGCGAAGATGTCGCGTATGAAATTGTTGTTAAGAATACCAATGATTTTGCTGACCGTTTCGAGGAAGTCGAGGTTGTTAAGAAAGACTTGTACACACCTTTCCTTGAAAAATCAGAAGAACGTGTCGCTGAAATGACCTATCAAAAAGCCTTTGAAATCTATGGTAATCCACTTCCTGATATCGTCGATTTACGTATTGAAAAAGAATTAACGTCAATTTTGGGTAATGGATTTGCCGTGATTTACTTGGCTTCGCAGATGTTGGTAATTCGTTCCAACGACCGTGGCTACTTGGTTGGTTCGCGTGGTTCGGTTGGGTCAAGTTTTGTGGCAACCATGATTGGTATTACCGAAGTTAACCCAATGCCACCACATTATGTCTGTCCAAATTGTCAGCATTCAGAATTCATCACCGATGGTTCTGTTGGTTCTGGTTATGATTTGCCTGACAAGGATTGCCCAGAATGTGGCACACGTTACAAGAAAGATGGACACGATATTCCGTTTGAAACCTTTCTTGGTTTTGATGGAGACAAGGTTCCCGATATCGATTTGAACTTCTCTGGTGATGACCAACCGTCAGCTCACTTGGACGTTCGTGATATCTTTGGTGAACAATACGCCTTTCGTGCTGGAACCGTAGGTACGGTGGCAGATCGTACTGCTTACGGATTTGTTAAAGGTTACGAACGTGATTATGGCAAATTCTATCCAGAAGCAGAAGTGGAACGCTTGGCACAAGGTGCAGCTGGTGTTAAACGTACGACTGGACAACACCCAGGTGGTATCGTTGTTATTCCAAACTACATGGATGTGTATGATTTTACCCCTGTTCAATACCCAGCGGACGATTTATCAGCAGAATGGCAAACCACTCACTTTAACTTCCACGATATCGATGAAAACGTCTTGAAACTTGATATTCTCGGTCATGATGATCCGACCATGATTCGTAAATTGCAGGATTTATCTGGTATCGATCCTAAGGATATTCCTGCTGATGACCCAGACGTTATGGCGCTTTTCTCAGGCACAGAAGTGCTTGGTGTCACCCCTGAACAAATCGGAACGCCGACAGGAATGCTTGGTATTCCAGAATTTGGGACAAACTTTGTTCGTGGTATGGTTGAAGAAACTCACCCAACAACATTTGCCGAATTGCTCCAGTTATCAGGACTTTCTCATGGTACCGACGTTTGGCTAGGAAATGCTCAAGACTTGATTAAAGAGGGGATTGCCACGCTGAAAACCGTTATCGGTTGTCGTGACGACATCATGGTTTACCTCATGCACGCAGGTTTGGAGCCAAAAATGGCTTTTACCATTATGGAACGTGTGCGTAAGGGAATGTGGCTTAAAATCTCTGACGAGGAACGCAATGGATACATTGAAGCTATGCGAGAAAATAATGTGCCCGACTGGTACATTGAATCCTGTGGTAAAATCAAGTACATGTTCCCCAAAGCCCATGCGGCAGCCTACGTTTTAATGGCGCTTCGTGTAGCTTACTTTAAAGTACATTATCCGATTTACTACTACTGTGCTTATTTCTCAATCCGTGCTAAGGCCTTTGACATTAAGACAATGAGTGCTGGGCTTGATGCGGTGAAAGAACGCATGGCTGATATTTCTAATAAGCGTAAGAATAACGAAGCTTCAAATGTTGAAATTGATTTATACACCACACTTGAAATTGTCAATGAAATGCTCGAACGTGGTTATAAATTTGGTCAACTTGACCTTTACCGTAGTGATGCAACCGAGTTTATCATCGACGGTGATACACTTATTCCACCATTTGTAGCGATGGACGGTCTTGGTGAAAACGTTGCTAAGCAAATTGTTAAAGCACGTGAAGAAGGAGAATTCCTCTCAAAAATGGAACTCCGCAAACGTGGTGGCGTTTCAGCCACATTAGTTGAAAAAATGGATGAGATGGGAATCCTCGGCAATATGCCAGAAGATAACCAATTAAGTCTGTTTGATGATTTCTTCTAAGATAGAAACTTAAACTAGGATAGAAACGAACAAATTGCTTTCAGAAAAACTGGTGTGGTTTGTTCGTTTTCTTATGATATTTATTTTTAAAGGGAAATTTTTAAGGAGACGAAATGGCGAATTTCAAAAATAATGCCGTAAAATCAATGGTTGTGATGCGAAAAGCTTTTCGTACGATTGATGCTAGAGTATCAGAGTCGTTTAAAGCTGACCATTTGACACCGACTCAATTTGGTGTTTTAGACGTTCTTTATGCCAAAGGACCGATGAAAATCGCAGAGCTACTAGATAGTATGTTGGCAACTTCTGGCAATATGACGGTTGTCATCAGAAATATGGAGAAAAAAGGTTGGGTGACACGTACCACTTGCCCTCACGATAAACGAGCTTATCTGGTTGGGTTAACAGAGCAAGGACGCCAGGTCATTGAACACGCTCTGCCACTCCATATCGCTAAAGTTGAGGAAACTTTTTCAGTGCTAACAGAGGACGAACAAGCAGAACTCATTCGACTTTTGAAAAAATTCAAACCTTGTGAGCAAAATAATTTACAAAATCAAAAATAAAGCGTACAATGACAGCATATAAAAAAGCACTATTTAGTGATAAATGATACTTTGATTTCTTTAAAACTAATCATTACTAAATAAATAACCTTTTTAAGGAGACTCACATGAAAAAAATTCTATTTGTTGTCGGCTCATTACGTAGCGGTTCATTCAATGCTCAATTCGCTAAAAATGCTGAAAAAGTGCTTGAAGGAAAAGCAGAAGTTAGCTATCTTGATTGGTCACAAGTACCAGTCTTTTCACAAGATTTAGAAGCTAATATTCCAGCAGCTGTTCAGGCAGCTCGTCAAGCTGTTTCAGAAGCTGATGCTATCTGGATTTTCTCACCTGTTTATAACTTTGCTATCCCAGGTTCTGTAAAAAACTTGCTAGACTGGTTGTCACGTGCCATTGACCTTTCAGACCCAACAGGTCCATCAGCAATCAATGAAAAAGTAACGACGGTTTCTATTCTTGCTAATGGTGGTCACGAACAAGCGGCAGAAAGCTATCGTGCCTTGCTCCCATTCATCCGTACACAATTTGTCGATGAAATCACAACGACACGTGTAAATGATTCAGCTTGGGCGGATGGTGTGTTCGTTCCAACAGAAGAAGTTCTTGCAAATCTTGACAAACAAGCTCAAGCCCTTCTATCAGCAATCGACTAAATCAAATCATACACAAAAAGCTCATTGCCAGCCGTAATGGTTGATAATGAGCTTTTTTATATTGGGGATACATCTTAATATCAAATTGATGATATTAACAACTATATTCTATATCAAATTATTAATTAATAGAGAGTAGTGTTGGCTTTTTGCCCGATAAGGAACAACACAATTGCCACGATTCCAGAGACAAACCCAGCAATGCCAGTGATAGCACTGATTATAGTGACAACATTAGAGATAATTCCATGGTTACCCACGTGGTTTAGTAAGCTAATCAGGCTAAGTGACAACCAACTCATTGCCGTCAAAGCAAAGGACAAGAGTAACATTTGATTATGTCGTTCTAATTTCACCATAAACTTTTCTCCTCAAGAGCTTTCTCTGTTTGAATAGTATTATTTATTGCTAATACTAATAAGCTAACTATATCACAATAAAGGCGTGACTTACGATATTCTCAAATATGAAATTTATTTCCCCAAAAATCTCATATTTGAAAATAAATATATACTTTTAAATGAAGATGTTTTTTTATTACGAATGGTTTTGCTAAAATGGTATTTAAGCTCGCCTTAGCCACAAAAAAGCTCATTGTCAATTTCTGCGAAAGACAATGAGCTTTTTGTTTTATTCGATAATTAGCATACCTTCTTTAATGGCAAATGGATTTTTCTCATCAATTCGATCGTAGAACATGATACCGTTGGTGTGGTCGATTTCGTGTTGAACGACGATTGAATTATAACCTTTGAGTTTAATGCGATGTTTTTCACCATTTTTATCAAAGTAATCAACGGTTACACGCGAGTGACGAACCACATAGCCTTCGACAACACGGTCAACAGACAAGCATCCCTCACCGTCAGCAAGCGCAGCATCTTGAACAGAATGTGCCACAACTTTTGGATTGTACATGACTTCTTGTAAGCTATAAGCTTCTTTTGGTGGATTACCGTCTTTGTCCTCAGGATTTGGAACGAGAACAGCAATGATGCGTTTTGAAATGTCTAATTGTGGGGCTGCTAGACCAACACCACCACGCAAGCCCATTTTTTCAGCTGTCACAGGGTCTTGTGAGTTTTTCAAGAATTGTAACATTTTTTCGCCTAGAATAATTTCTTCATCAGACAAAGGAAACGTTACTTCTTCGGCAACCGCACGAAGTGTCGGATTGCCTTCACGAATGATGTCATCCATATTGATTAAATGACTTGGTTTTGCTAATTTTTCAATAACTGACATATTTTCTCCTCAATTTATTCTATATTAACAATATAGCACAAAAATGCGGAACGAGAAAGTTAAAGGCTTAATTAGTGATTTTTAGGTCAATCAATTGCGTCATGTCTTTGATGTAATAATAGGGTCTGCGTTTTTCGATGATTCCTGTATCAATCAGTTCATGAATAACACGCAGTAAATGACGGTAGCTGACGCTAAATGAATCAGCAAGGCTTGTCAATTCTAATTTGAAAACACCTTTTTCCTCGATAGCCAAGATATGCGTTGCTAAGCGTTCTTTCAATGTGTAATTTAAATTTGTTGACGCGCGAATGTTTTGCTCGTAGAGAGATTGTGCTAAGCCTTTGCTCAAGTTTAAAAGCAGAGCATTGTCAGCAAGCAATTGTTCACGAATGCCAGCCAAAGGCAATTGGATAATGAGAGTATCCTCGAGGGCGATAACAGATGATACGACAGGCTGGTCTGTTAATAACTCAATATCACCGATTAAGGTTGGCTTTTCTTTAATGTCAAGAATGTGCTCTTTTCCGTTAAAAAGTCGGCGAACAATTTTAAGTTTTCCCTTGGCAAAGTAAGAGAGTGCTGTTAATGATTCGCCTTGATGACAAATGGCATCTCCAGCAGATAGTTGCAAGACTTGCAATTTATCAAAATAATGAGTAGGGAAGATTTTTTCTAGCTGATATTCTTTAATATAGGCTTCTAATGACACGTATATCTCCTTTTAATTGTGACAAAAGTCATATTTTTATGCGTTAACTTTGATTATACTTGATTTGATGAAAAAAACAAGTAAGGAGTTCGTATGAAAGCACTTTTGGAGAAACTTAGTCTCTTGTCACTGTCTCTCATGTTGGTTTCGACCTTTTCAACGTCAACAGCTTTACCGCAAATGATTTCAACGTTTCAGCAACGAGGCTATGCTGCAAGTCAGGTTGAAATGCTGTTTTCCATTTCCTCTTTTGCAATTATGGGAATGTTGGTGATAAATCCATTCTTGGACCGTTTTCTGTCAGAACGCAGCAGTATCATTTTAGGACTGTCATTCATTGCATTTGGTGGAAGTTTGCCCGTTGTTGGCAAAACGTATGCGCTGGTTGTTGTCTCACGTGTGCTTCTAGGAATGGGAATTGGTCTGATTAACGCGCGTGCGATTAGTATCATTAGCGAAAATTACCAAGGAAATGAGCGCGCACAAATGCTTGGCTTTCGTGGGTCGTTTGAAGTGCTAGGCAATGCTTTTTTAACAGCTCTGGTAGGTTTTTTAGTGCCGTTTGGTTGGTCATGGGCGTTTATCGTTTATCTGTTTGCCTTACCTATTTTACTGTTTTATTTGCTGTTTGCTCCAAAACGAGCTGTTGTAGCGGAAGTGGCTAGCCAAAAAACATCAGCTAAATTTACAAAAAAAGATATTGTGTATATTGTCGGATTGTCTTTATTGGCAGGCTTTGTGATTAATATTAATAGTGCCAATAGCCTTAGAATTCCAGTTATCGTTGACCAACTGCACCTTGGAAGTCCACGCCAAGCTAGTTTGATTTTGAGCGGCATGATGTTAATGGGAATTCTCTCTGGTATTTGCTTTGAAGGCTTATTAGCACGATTTAAGAAACAGCTGATAATTGTTTCCTTGATTCCATTTGCTCTTGGGTTGTTTATGCTTGGTGTGGCACACAATCTCTGGTTAATGCTTATCGGAGCAATGCTTTCAGGGTTCTGGTACAGCATTGTGGTTACAAGCGTCTTTAGCAATGTGTCAAATAAAATATCGCCACAATTGATTGGACATGCGACAACTTTGGTTCTGCTATTTTGTAATTTTGGCGGAGCTAGCGCAGCCATTGTCCTAAGTCTTTTTTCAAAAATCAATCCACAACCTGGTTTTGCCTTTGTGATTTATGCTATTATTAGCCTAATAATCAGCCTTGTCTTGATGTTTAAAACACGCTTTTTAAGCCAAAAATGATACAATAAACCTATGAAAATGATACAAAGGTTACAATTACTAGAACACCTAACACCGACAGAACAGATTTTAGTAGATTACTTAAAAGAAAATCCAGAAGAATTTATTGCCTTAAAGCCAAGAGAAGTCTCAGATAAACTTTTTATTTCTGTTTCGACCATTTACCGCTTGATTAATAAGCTGGGATTGCGTGGGGTCAATGACTTGAAATTACTTTTGCGAACAGATCTCCAACAAGGTCAAAATCATCAAGTCTCAGATATTGATTTTCCAATTTTAGAAACGGATACGCACTATGAAGTGATGTTGCGGTTAAAAGAGGTTTATGAGCGAACAATCGAGGATACCTTGGGGTTAGCAGACCCAGAAACGTTGGTTTCTGCCGTTGAAAAAATGTCAAAAGCAAACATCATCGACATTTATACTTCATCAGCGAATCTGTATTTTGCGGAGAATTTTCAATTTCAAATGCAGGAGATTAATCAGCTGGTGACGGTACCAAAAGACGACTATATCAAGAGTTTGACAGCGACAAATAGCGATAGTAGTCACTTGGCTTTCGTGATTTCGTTTGGTGGTCGCGGCTCTTCAATGGAGGCCTTTTGCAAGATATTGAAGAAAAATCAGGTACCTATTATTCTCTTGACATCAACACAAGGAAATCCCTTGACAGCTTATGCTGACGATATTATTTACATGGCTTCTTCTGAAAATCACTACAATAAGATGTCGTCATTTTCGACACGAATGACCTTACTTTATTTGTTAGATAGTTTGTACTCTTTGTATTTCCAATTAAATTACGACCAAAATTTGGCATTCAAATTGGAAGCTTACGAGCGAATGACCAAAACGAAAAAAGAATAAAAAAACTTGGTAACTACTCCTAATACCTATCTGATTAGGATTTAGCCCAAGTTCTTTTTTGTTTGCTATAAGTGAGATTCGCAAATGCTGGATAGGTAATCTGCCCATAGCAAAGCCTATTAAACGGTCAATTCTAAACGATTTCCTTCGGGGTCACAAACGACGGATTCGTAGTAACCGTCACCAGTTGTTCGGGGTTGACCTAAAACATGATAGCCATCGTTTTCAAGCTGTGCCGTTAACTGATCAACGACTTCTTTACTACCAAGTGAAATGGCTAAATGAGCAAAGCCAAGACTCTCATCAACGCCTTCAGAAATGTCCTCGCGATGACACAATTCCAATCGAGCAGCATTGTCAGGGAAGCTTAAAAAGTAGGAAGAAAAACCTGTTCGTGGATTGTGATAACGTTCAGAAGCCGTTGTTTGAAAGTATTTAGCAAAAAACTCTTTCATCGTTTCTAAATCACGTACCCAAACACCGATGTGTTCAATTTTTATCATTTTTATCTCCCGTTTAATCAAATGTTAAAGTAATCTCGTAACGTTTCAGCGATACCGTCCTCGTCGTTAGAAAGGGTAATAATATCGGCAATGTCTTTCAATTCTTGCACAGCATTTGCCATTGCCACCGCAGTTCCAGAATAAGTCAGCATACTAGCATCGTTTTGTCCGTCACCAAAAGCAATCATATCCTCTGGTTGATAACCAAGCGGTGCTAAAACAGTATCCAAGGCTTTTGCCTTGTCGATTCCTTGAGCAGTAAATTCATAATAAAAATCTGCCGTAAACATTGAACTGAGTTTGCCTTCAAATGGTGCAGCAATTTCTTTGTGATGTATAGCAAGATAATCGCTACTGCCAGCCAATAAAATTTTATTGAGCGGGAAATCAGCAAAAGCAGCCAAATCACGCTTTTCAGCTAGCAAATATTTACCGCCACGTGATTCGTATTCAATGATATTAATGTCTAGATTCTTTTTCTCCCAGTGAATCATGTTGTTATAGACATCGTTGACGTACATATAATCCCCTTTGCTAATCATTGGGATGACATCAAATTGTTTCACGTGTTCAAGAACTGCTTGTCCTTCTTCAACCGTCATGGCTTGATTGAAAAGAATATCGCCAGATTCACAATCCACTACCACAGCGCCATTATAAGCCACTAAAAGCCCGTGGTGCTTGTCCATTGCTAATTCTTTAGCAAAATCCTGCATACCACTTACAGGACGACCAGAAGCCAAGATGAGACGTGCTCCTTGTTCTTGAGCGGCTAAAAGAGCTTCTTTTGTTTTAGGAGTGATTTTTTTCTCGCTGTTTGTCAATGTTCCGTCAATATCCATAATAATTAAAGATTTTGTCATAAGAGTTCTCGCTTTCTTGTTGTTTGATTTCAGTATAGTTGATTTTGGAAAAGATGAAAATAGCTGAGCGTTGTTTAGAATGTTCTTGTCATTTTTTCTGACTTTCTTGATAAATTTTTGAAAAAAGTTTTTCAAACGGATGACTTCCAAATAACTTTTAGATGACCTTAGCTAAAAACATTAAAAACCTTTGACAAAAGTAGCAGTAATCTGCTACAATAAGGACTGTCGTATGACAAGTAACTTTTTCTTGGTTGTAGGAGACGCCAAAAACCTACGACTCGGATGAAGCAATATAAAGGAGAAAATTATTATGGCAATCTCAAAAGAGAAAAAAAATGAAATCATTGCTCAATACGCACGTCACGAAGGTGACACAGGTTCAGTTGAAGTTCAAGTAGCTGTTCTTACTTGGGAAATCAACCACCTTAACGAGCACATTAAACAACACAAAAAAGACCACGCAACTTACCGTGGATTGATGAAAAAAATCGGTCACCGTCGTAACTTGTTGGCATACCTTCGCCGCACAGACGTTAACCGTTACCGCGAATTGATCGCATCACTCGGACTTCGTCGTTAATCAGACGCCCAAGTCAACTAAAAGCTTCTTGGATTTTTCCAAGGGGCTTTTTTATATTTTCCAAAATGATTTCTCCTTTAAAAAGACAAGTTTTACAAAAAATGAAAGCAAACGATAATAACCTTGAGATGATTAAATAAAATGAGAGAATCGTGTCAAAAGTGATAAAAACATTAATATAGCAAGGTTTGCGGAGCTTCTTTTGTATCCCCTTACAACGCTTTTGTAATAAAAATGAAAAAGCTTACAAAAAATACTTGACTTTTTTTGAAAAAAGTTTAATATAGTTGGTGAAGAATATCACAATGATTGATAGTTGAAGAACTTAACCTTTGATTTTGTGTAGTGAAGAGAGTTTTTTGACCTCTGTTGAGGTTTTAGACGACTATACAGGCTTTGTTTTTATCTTGGTGTCATTCATTCATTGTTCTTCTTAAAAATTGAGGCACTTATTTTAAGGGTACTTATAAGGAGGTTTTCTTAATGGCTAAAGCAACAAATGCAGATGTAAAGAATAACGAGTTGAGCGCTGAAGAAGCAGCCCAGCAGTACACAGGGGCTCTTGTCGATAAAGCTCTTGAAGCTGAGCGCGTTTATGCAACTTATTCACAAGAACAAGTTGATAAAATTGTAGCAGCTATGGCTCTCGCAGGTTCTGAAGCTTCGCTAGAATTGGCAAAAGAAGCACATGCCGAAACTGGTCGTGGTGTCGTTGAGGATAAAGATACTAAAAACCACTTCGCAACAGAATACGTTTACGAACGTATCAAAAATGAAAAAACAGTTGGTATCATTGGTGAAGATAAGGTTTCTGGAAGTATTCAAATTGCAGCACCTCTTGGTGTTTTAGCAGGTATTGTCCCAACAACAAACCCAACATCAACAACAATGTTTAAAATTTTGGTAGCGTTGAAAACACGTAATGCCATTGTTTTTGCATTCCACCCACAAGCACAAAAATGTTCAGCTCATGCAGCAAAAATTCTTTACGACGCTGCGGTGAAAGCTGGTGCTCCTGAAAATATTGTCCAATGGATTGAAACGCCATCAATCGCTAACACAACAGCCCTTATCCAAAACAAGAAAATTGCTTCTATTTTGGCAACTGGTGGACCTGGTATGGTAAATGCAGCCCTTAAATCAGGTAACCCATCAATGGGTGTTGGTGCAGGTAATGGTGCTATCTATGTTGATGCAACTGCTCATATTGACCGCGCTGTGGAAGACTTGTTGTTATCAAAACGCTTTGATAATGGTATGATTTGTGCGACTGAAAATTCAGCAGTCGTTGAAGCGCCAGTTTATAAAGAATGGTTGCAAAAAATGCAAGATAAAGGTGCTTACTTAGTACCTAAGAAGGACTACAAGAAAATTGAAGACTTTGTCTTCAATGACAACCATGGTGTAAACGGTCCTGTTGCCGGAATGCCAGCAACTTGGATTTGTGAACAAGCTGGTGTGAAATTGCCAGAAGGTAAAGATGTTCTCTTGTTTGAGCTTGACAAGAAAAACATCGGTGAAAAACTATCATCAGAAAAATTGTCTCCACTCCTTTCAGTGTACAAAGCTAAAGATCGTGAAGAAGGTATCGAAATTGTTGAAGCGCTTCTTGATTATCAAGGTGCAGGACACAATGCCGGTATCCAAATTGGTTCACAAGCAGACCCATTTGTAGCAACATATGGCGATGCCGTGAAAGCATCACGTGTCTTGGTTAACCAACCAGATTCAGTCGGAGGTATCGGTGATGTCTATACAGACGCACTTAAAGCCAGCTTAACACTTGGAACAGGATCATGGGGGAAAAATTCATTGTCACACAATCTTTCAACTGGCGATCTCTTAAATATCAAGACTGTTGCGAAACGTCGTAACCGTCCACAATGGATTCGCTTACCAGAAAAAACTTACTACGAAAAGAATGCTATCTCATATTTGCAAGATGAATATGAACCAATGCAACGTGCTTTGATTGTAGCAGACCCAGGTATGGTTCAATTTGGATTTGTTGACACTGTCCTTGCTCAATTGGCATTGCGTGATGAAAAAGTCGCAACATCAATTTACGGAACAATCAAACCAGACCCAACTCTTGGACAAACAATCGAAATTGCAAAACAAATGCGTGATTTCAAACCAGATACAGTCATTGCAATTGGTGGTGGTTCTGCTATTGATGCATCTAAGATTGCACGTTTAATTTATGAAGTTTATCTTGACCGTGGTGATGAATTCCTTGATAGTTATGATGCTGTTAGCGAATTTTTCCTTGAATTGCAACAAAAATTCATTGATATTCGTAAACGTATTGTGAAATTCAAACATCAAACAACAACACGTCTCTTCTGTATCCCAACCACATCTGGTACAGGTGCTGAGGTGACACCATTTGCGGTTATTACTGACGATTATACACACGTGAAATACCCACTTGCTGATTATGAATTGGTACCACAAGTTGCTATTGTTGATCCAGAATTTGTTATGACTGTGCCAAAACGTACAGCAGCTTGGTCAGGATTAGATGCTTTGTCACATGCTCTTGAATCTTACGTATCAGTTATGGCATCTGACTTTACACGTCCATGGTCTCTTGAAGCTATCAAGTTGATTATTGAAAATCTTGAAGATGCTTATAACTACGATCCTAAGAACCCAACACTTCGTGGTGAAAAAGCTAAAGAAAACATGCATTATGCAGCAGCTATTGCTGGTATGGCATTTGGTAATGCTTTCTTAGGTATCAACCATTCACTTGCTCACAAAACAGGTGGTGAATTTGGACTTCCACACGGTTTAGCTATTTCAATCGCAATGCAACATGTTATCCGCTATAACGGTGTATCTGGTAATGTTAAACGCTCAGTTTACCCACGTTATGAAGAATACCGTGCTCAAAAAGATTACGCAGATATTGCGCGTTATATTGGTCTTAAAGGTAAAGATGATGCAGAATTAGTCGAAGCACTTTGCGACCGCATTGATAAATTGATGCATGCTGTTGACGTTGAACCAAAACTTTCTGCTAATGGTGTTACAAAAGAAGCCTTTGATGCAGCAGTTGATCGTTTGGCAAGTTTGGCATATGATGACCAATGTACTCCAGCAAACCCACGTCAACCATACATTTCAGAATTGAAACAACTTTTGATTGATATGTTCTAATATTAGTTGTTTAGTTAGCAGTCAATACCTTAAAAGCCTCCCTTTGGGAGGCTTTTATGTTACAATAAGGATATGATATTTGGAATTTTAGCATTTTGTTTTGTTTTAATGGGACCGCTAGGGTTGATTTTTCTTGGTTTGAGTTTGTCAATTGGTCACCGTTGGAAATATATGTGGCTTTTGTCACTAGCATTTGGAATTGTATTTTTAAGTTCCTTTATTTTCATGGCAGAACAAACAATTGTTTTTTTAATACTGATGATACTAGGTTCTTTTGGAATGGGATTCACTTGCCCAAATCGATTTAGCAAGCGGAGCCGAATAGCTTTGTTTGTCGTAGCTATTTTGGTTTTGGCATTTTATCTAATCGTCTTGTGGATAATTAGTGGAGCTCTTTCAAATATTTCTAGTGGGACAACGATTTAAAAGGAGAATATTATGATTTGGTCATTAATTGTCGGAGCGCTTATTGGGATGATGGCTGGTGCAATTACCAATAGAGGAGAGTCTATGGGCTGCATTTACAATATTTTTGCTGGTTTAGTCGGTTCTTTTGTTGGTCAAAGTTTATTTGGCTTTTGGGGACCATCGTTAGCTGGCATGGCAATTTTACCATCGATTTTAGGAGCTATTATTGTTATTGCAGTCGTTGATTTATTCTTTGGCAAGTAAATATTTTGATAAGAAGTAGTTGTCAACTGACAACTGCTTTTTAGTATTCTTAAAAAACTATGCTACAAGCTCTGCTATTTCCCATAAAATGTGATAAAATGATAGAGATACGTGGTTTTATGCAAAGACGAGTTTATAAGTCTTTTACAGACTGGTTTTTGTAGAAAACGGACGTATCAAAATAAAATATCAGAGGAATAAATATGTCAAAACAAACTTTTGAAACAACTTTTGCTGGCAGACCACTTGTTGTTGAGATTGGTCAAGTTGCTAAACAAGCCAATGGCGCTGCTGTGGTACGTTATGGTGAATCAACCATTCTTAGTGCAGCTGTCATGTCTAAAAAGATGTCAACAGGTGACTTTTTCCCACTTCAAGTTAACTATGAAGAAAAAATGTATGCAGCTGGAAAATTCCCTGGTGGTTTCAATAAACGTGAAGGACGCCCAACGACTGATGCGACTTTGACAGCGCGTTTGATTGACCGTCCGATTCGTCCAATGTTTGCAGAAGGCTTCCGTAATGAAGTTCAAGTGATTAATACCGTTCTCTCTTACGATGAAGATGCTAGTGCGCCAATGGCGGCTATGTTTGGTAGCTCACTTGCTTTATCTATCTCAGATATTCCATTTAACGGACCTATTGCGGGCGTTCAAGTAGCTTACATTGACGGTGAATTTATTATCAATCCGTCAGCTGCACAAAAAGAAGCCTCACTTCTTGAGTTGACTGTTGCTGGTACAAAAGATGCCATTAATATGGTTGAGTCTGGTGCCAAAGAATTGTCAGAAGACATCATGCTTGAAGCGCTTCTTAAAGGGCACGAAGCTGTTCGTGAATTGATTACTTTCCAAGAAGAAATCGTCGCAGCTGTTGGTAAAGAAAAAGCTGAGGTTGAATTGCTTCAAGTTGACCCAGAATTGCAAGCTGAAATCATCGCTGCTTATAACGCTGACCTTCAAAAAGCAGTTCAAGTTGAAGAGAAAAAAGCGCGTGAAGCAGCGACAGAAGCTGTGAAAGAACAAGTCATTGCTGTTTACGAAGAACGCTACGCTGACGATGAAAATTACGAAACTATCATGCGTGACGTTGCTGAAATCCTTGAGCAAATGGAACATGCAGAAGTCCGTCGCTTGATTACCGAAGACAAAATTCGTCCTGACGGTCGTCGTGTTGATGAAATTCGTCCATTGGATGCTGAAATTGATTATTTACCAAAAGTTCACGGTTCAGGTCTTTTCACACGTGGACAAACACAAGCATTATCAGTCTTGACCCTTGCTCCAATGGGAGAAACACAAATTGTTGACGGTCTTGACCCAGAATACAAGAAACGTTTCTTACATCACTACAATTTCCCACAATATTCAGTTGGTGAAACAGGACGTTATGGCGCTCCAGGTCGCCGTGAAATCGGTCATGGTGCCCTTGGTGAACGTGCTCTTGCGCAAGTTCTTCCTAGCTTAGAAGAATTTCCGTATGCAATCCGTCTTGTAGCCGAAGTTTTGGAATCAAATGGTTCATCTTCACAAGCTTCAATCTGTGCGGGTACTCTTGCTCTTATGGCTGGGGGTGTACCAATCAAAGCTCCAGTAGCAGGTATTGCCATGGGATTGATTTCAGACGGTAGCAACTACACAATCTTGACAGACATCCAAGGTCTTGAGGATCACTTTGGTGATATGGACTTTAAAGTTGCTGGTACACGTGAAGGGATTACAGCGCTTCAAATGGATATTAAGATTGAAGGAATCACCCCTCAAATCTTGAAAGAAGCTCTTGCTCAAGCTAAGAAAGCTCGTTTTGAAATCCTTGATTTGATTGAAGCAACTATCCCAGCACCACGTGCTCAATTGGCTCCGACAGCACCAAAAATTGATACAATCAAGATTGACGTTGATAAAATCAAAGTTGTCATCGGTAAAGGTGGCGAAACGATTGATAAAATTATCGAAGAAACTGGTGTTAAAATCGATATTGACGATGAAGGAAATGTATCTATTTATTCATCTGACCAAGCTGCAATTGACCGCACAAAAGAAATCATTGCTGGTTTAGTTCGCGAGGCTAAAGTTGGTGAAGTTTACCATGCCAAAGTTGTTCGTATCGAAAAATTCGGTGCGTTTGTTAATCTCTTTGATAAGACAGATGCCCTTGTTCACATTTCAGAAATTTCATGGTCACGTACGGCTAATGTTTCTGATGTTTTAGAAGTCGGTGAAGAAGTCGATGTTAAAGTCATTAAAGTTGATGATAAAGGTCGCGTTGATGCTTCAATGAAGGCTTTGTTACCACGTCCACCAAGAGCTGAGAAAGAACACAAAGGACATTCACCATTTGGCGGACACTTACGTGATCGTAAAGAAAAACATGACAAAATCGACTAATCATCTTTCTTAAAGTCATTCTTTATAATTTTGGAGTTTTATCATGACAAATACAAATGAACTTGATATCCGTTTGCGTGCCTTTATTAACGCACCAGACAATTTTTTAGATAGTGTTGCTCTTGTCAACGCCTTGCATAACAACCCTGTCTTAGCCAGTGACCAGCCTTATGCTCTTGAAATTGATGGGCAAAAGGTGACACCTGTTTTTTCAGACAAAGATGACCTTGAAACATTTAAAACAGAACAAGCTAGCGCCCTACAACAAAATTGGGTGGAACGTTCAACACTAGATGTTTTGAGAGAAGTTATTGAAAAAGGATTGACAGGACTTGTTTTTAACCTTAAAAAGACAGGTGATTTTGGCAATTCAACCATTTTCAAAAGCAGTGAATTGATTCAATTTTTGAATGCTTACACAACTATCCTAAACAAACTCATGGGAGAAGAAAATCTCGCCGCAGATGTTTTGGATAAATATTATTTAGTACCTGCTTTTGTTCACCCACGTGATGACAAGAGTTTTGATCGTATGTTTCCAACAATGTCAACACCAGAAGGTAAAAGCTATGTGCCTGCTTTCTCAAACCTTCAAAGTTTTGCTAAATGGTATAATCACAATGACTTTGGTTTGCCGTTCCGTAAAGCACAAGGAAGTGTTTTAACGTGGCGCTTGGCAGATATTTACCAACCAGGGCATGGCGAAAATGACATTGACGAAACCGTAGGAGTTGCGATTAATCCATTTGACGACCAACAAATCTTAGTGGATTGGTCTGACATTGACGAAGACGAATAAAGGAAAGGAGAAGATATGGGTTGGTGGAAAGAAACCATAGATATCGTTAAGAAAAATGATCCAGCGGCTCGTAGCTCTCTGGAAATTATCTTAACGTATCCCGGTATTAAAGCACTAGCTGCACATCGTTTATCGCATTTTTTGTGGAAACATGGTTTTAAATTAATTGCTCGTATGCACAGCCAATTTTGGCGCTTTTGGACACAAATTGAAATTCACCCAGGAGCTGAAATTGCTGAAGGAGTTTTTATTGACCACGGTTCAGGGCTTGTTATCGGAGAAACAGCTATTGTGGAAAAGGGAGTTATGCTCTACCACGGTGTAACCCTTGGTGGAACAGGTAAAGATGTAGGAAAACGTCATCCGACCGTTCGTGAAGGAGCGCTTGTCTCTGCTCACGCTCAAGTCATTGGTCCTATTGAAATTGGAAAAAATGCTAAGGTAGGTGCTGCTGCTGTTGTAGTTGCGGATGTTCCTGCTGATGTCACAGTTGTCGGTGTTCCTGCAAAAGTTGTTCGTGTTCACGGTAAGAAAGATGTGGATGCTATTCATAACATGGAAGAAAATCGTGAATATTACACGTCTAAACTTGAAGAAGCACGCTATCAAAGCTTGCATTCCTCAAAACTTTAGACAACATGAACAGTTTAAACAATAGTTTAAGAATGACTATAAAAGGGGAGAAACAGACATGACAATTAAAATTTATGATACAATGACCAGAAGTTTGCGAGATTTCGTGCCGATTACTGAAAATACGGTTAATATGTATGTCTGCGGACCAACGGTTTACAACTATATTCATATTGGAAATGCTCGTAGCGTTGTGGCATTTGACACTATTCGTCGTTATTTTGAATACCGAGGCTACAAGGTTAACTATATTTCTAACTTCACAGATGTTGATGACAAAATCATCAAAGGAGCTGCTGAAGCTGGTATGGACACCAAAGCTTTTTCAGATAAATTTATCGCCGCTTTCATGGAGGATGTCAAACAACTCGGTGTGAAACCAGCAACTAAAAATCCTCGTGTCATTGATTATATGGATGAAATTATTGACTTTGTGAAAGTCTTGGTAGATAAAGGTTTTGCTTACGAAGCTAATGGCGATGTGTATTTTCGCGTTGCAAAAAGCCAAAACTATGCAAAACTCGCTAATAAAACGCTTGCTGACTTAGAAGTTGGAGCTAGTGGTCGTGTTGATGGCGAAGGAGAAATCAAGGAAAATCCCTTAGATTTTGCCCTTTGGAAATCAGCCAAACCAGGCGAGGTTTCATGGCAAAGCCCATGGGGAGAAGGACGCCCTGGTTGGCATATTGAATGTTCTGTTATGGCGACAACCATTCTTGGTGATACGATTGATATTCATGGTGGTGGAGCCGACTTGGAATTTCCTCACCATACCAACGAAATCGCCCAATCTGAAGCCAAAACAGGAAAAACATTTGCCAATTATTGGATGCATAATGGTTTTGTAAATGTGGATAATGAAAAAATGTCAAAATCTCTTGGAAATTTTGTAACTGTTCATGATATGTTAAAAAACGTTGATGGACAAGTTTTAAGATTTTTCCTTGCGACACAACAATACCGCAAGCCAGTAAATTTCACTGAAAAAGCTGTTCATGACGCCTCTGTTAATCTTAAATATTTGAAAAATACTTTTACATTGCCACTTACTGAAGAAGCCGATGCTGCTGAATTGGCAAAATTTAAAGCTGATTTTGAAGCAGCTATGGATGATGATTTCAATACGGCAAATGGTATTACAGTCATTTTTGATATGGCAAAATGGATTAATTCAGGTAATTATAATCAAGCAGTCAAAGATACCTTTGCTAAGATGCTTGCTGTATTTGGTATTGTGTTTGAAGAAGAAGTCTTGGATGCTGATATTGAAGCACTTATTGAAAAACGCCAAGCAGCGCGTGCCAATAAAGATTTCGCAACAGCAGATGCCATTCGTGACCAATTAGCAGCACAAGGTATTAAGCTTCTTGATACCAAAGATGGTGTGAGGTGGACACGTGACTAACAAGGTAGATGTCAATCTGATTAATGGTATTGCCCTTGCTTTTGAAGGTGACGCGGTTTATTCTATGTATATTCGTAAGCACTTGATTTTTCAAGGATTAACAAAACCAAATCAATTGCACCGCAAAGCAACCAAATATGTCTCTGCTAAGGCGCAAGCTATGCTAATTAATCTTATGTTAGAAGCTCAGCTATTGACCGAAAAAGAAGAAGACATCTATAAACGTGGTCGCAACACAAATAGCCACACCAAAGCTAAAAATGCGGATGTCGTGACTTATCGCATGTCAACAGGCTTTGAAGCAGTCATGGGATATCTTCATATGACTGGCCAAATCGAACGCCTCGAAGAACTAATCGACTGGTGTATTCAAGCCGTTGAGAAAATAGAAGACTAGCTATAAATAAAAATAACAGCCAGTTCTCGCATGAGAGCTGGTTTTCGTGATATAATAACACTATGAAAAACAGAGAATTTAATGAAACTAATGACATTGTTTACGGTGTTCATGCCGTAACGGAAAGTTTGACGGCTAATACAGGAAATAAACTTTACATTCAAGACGATTTACGCGGAAAAAATGTTGATAAGATAAAAAACTTAGCAGCAGAGAAAAAAGTATCAATCTCTTGGACGCCTAAAAAAACACTTAGCGATATGACAAATGGTGCTGTTCACCAAGGATTTGTTTTGCGTGTTTCAGAATTCGCCTATGCAGAATTGGACACGATTTTGGATAAAGCTGCGCAGGAAGAAAATCCGCTCATTCTTATCTTGGACGGACTCAATGACCCACATAATTTTGGCTCAATCTTGCGAACAGCTGATGCAACAAACGTGACGGGTGTTATCATTCCAAAACACCGTGCGGTTGGTGTTACGCCAGTTGTTGCCAAAACATCAACAGGTGCCGTTGAGCATGTGCCGATTGCGCGTGTGACCAATCTCAGCCAAACCCTTGATAAATTAAAAGAACAGGGCTTCTGGGTATTTGGAACAGACATGAATGGAACCCCATCTCACAAATGGAATACTTCAGGTAAATTAGCATTAATCATCGGAAACGAAGGAAAAGGCATTTCACAAAACATCAAAAAACAAGTTGATGAAATGATTACTATTCCGATGAACGGTCATGTGCAAAGCTTAAATGCCAGCGTCGCTGCGGCAGTATTAATGTACGAAGTCTTCCGCCATAAAATCGACTAAAACCTTGTAAAGCCGAAAAAGCTAGCCATCTATGAAAGGACTAGAACAATTGAAGAAAAAAATCCTCTTAGTTGATGGTTATAATATGATTGCCTTTTGGCAGGAAACACGTCAACTGTTTAAGAAAAATCAACTAGACGAAGCCAGAAATATCTTGCTACGTAAGTTAAATAACTACGCTCATTTTGAAAATCTTGACATCATCTGTGTTTTTGATGCGCAATATGTTCCTGGAGTTCGTCAACGCTATGACCAATATAAAATTCAAGTCATCTTTACAGAAGAAGACGAGACTGCAGATTCTTACATTGAACGTACCGCTGCTGAATTAAACACACCCCGTAATCTTGTTGAAGTTGCGACCAGTGATTTGAATGAGCAGTGGACAGTTTTCTCTCAGGGAGCTTTACGCGTCTCGGCCCGTGAACTCGAACAACGTGTTAATACAGTCAAATCAGATTTGGATAAAATGTCTCAACATATTGATTTAACAACACCCAAATTACGCCCTTGGAACGACGGACAATTGGATAAATTGAAGCAATTGCTAGACGATATGTAGTTTAATCAAAAACAGACTTTTAAAAAAGAAGCTCGCGCAATGTGAGCTTTTTTGGTATAATAATTTAAAATCATTTGATTATCAAAGTATTATTTTTGAAATGAAAACTGATTTGACGGTAAAATGTCAGAAAAATCAGTGTTTGATAGTAAAGGAAGAATTATGACTTTTAAATTAATAACAGATTCAACAGCTGATTTAGATGAAGAATGGGCAAACGCTCACGATGTTGAAATTTTAGGATTAACTATTCAATTAGACGGAAAAACATACGAAACTGTCGGTGAGAACCGTTTAACGAGTGAAGTATTGCTTGAAAGCATGAAAAATGGTGGCAAACCAACCACTAGTCAAGTTAATGTGGGACAATTTGAAGAAAGCTTCCGACATCATGCTCAAAATGGGGACAAAGTGCTTTATTTGGCATTTTCATCTGTTCTTTCAGGAACGTATCAAAGCTCGATGATTGCGCGTGATATTGTCTTGGAAGAATTCCCGCAAGCTACTATTGAAATTGTTGATACTTTGGCTGCTGCTGGCGGTGAAGGTTACTTGTCTATTTTAGCAGCGCAAGCGCGTGATGAAGGAAAAACTCTTGAAGAAACCAAAGCAATGATTATTGATATTTTGCCACGTCTAAGAACCTATTTCTTGGTTGATGACCTTTATCATCTTATGCGTGGAGGACGTTTATCAAAAACGTCAGCTATTATGGGAAGTTTAGCAAATATCAAGCCACTTTTGTGGATTGAACCATCTGGAAAATTAGTTCCATTAGCCAAAGTTCGTGGACGCAAAAAAGCCTTGAAAGAAGTCGTTTCCCAAGCAACACAATCATTAGCACATGACACAGCCGTTGTTGCCTATGCCAATGACATTGAAGGTGCTGAAACACTCAAAAAATCATTACTAGAACATGAAGGTGTTGACCATGTCCTCATCATGCCACTAGGACCAGTCATTTCTGCCCACGTAGGACCAGGGACATTAGCCGTCTTTTCAATCGGAAAAGAAGCAAGATAAAGTTAAAGTAAAAAGAGTAGTAAAATGCTGCTCTTTTATTGTAAAATGGGACTGTCAAGTGAATTTGACACGATGTAAAGGCGCCTTAGCTAATATGTCAAGGATATTGGATAGTGTTTCAAAGCGAAAAAGGAGATAATGTACTCGTTACGTCAGTAGCGAAAGGAGAGTTTTATAATGAATATCAATGAATTAAGAAAAAAGAATAATCTTAGTCAAGATGAATTTGCTAATTTATTCCATGTATCTAGACAAACGGTTTCTAGTTGGGAAAATGGGAAAAGTTATCCCGATGTTGAAATGCTCATTAAAATTAGTCAGCACTTTGGAATCTCAGTTGATGACTTAGTCAAAAATGAAATGCATTTGACGACTAGCAACAAACCCAAGATGAAATCTCGCTTATGGTTGATTGCTCTATCAATTTTTGTCCTCATTTGTGTAATAGCTGTTGGTATTTGGAATAAACACAATAGCCAATCAGTTAATTTTTCCATGAAAGATGATAAAACTTATAGAAGTAATGATACGGCACAAACCTCTCTGACAGTGGCTAAAGGGTATTTTACAGTTCCAAAAGCTGGTAAATTAGAGGTCAAGGTTAATGCGACGACAGATAATGGCAACCTTCATCTAACTATCGTAGATAATAATAATCATCACTATTATCAAATAGATGGTGATGACTTAAAAGATTCACAAAAGCTCTATTTTAAAAGTGGAGACTATTGTATTCGCATTACAGCCGATGCATATACAGAAAAAGTTGTTAGTTTGGATTACAATATTAAAGTTAATAGTTAGTGACTTGTTTGAAAAAGCACATGAAATCTTTTGTTGCTTTAGTTATAGCTAGCCATAAGAAAATTCTATACCTGATTTCCTCCATATTCGACTGATGAAGTGATATAATTTTTAAAATCAAAGGAGGAAAAGACATGGCTTTGACTTATGCTGTACTTGGAAGTGGTGCAATGGGACTACGTTTTGGGCTGCTTTTAAAAGAACACCTCGGTGCTCAAGTGGATTTTATTGATACGTGGGAAGAGCAAATCGACACGATTAGAAAACAAGGTGGTGTTTATCAATCACGTGATGGTAAAAATCGTCATCTGATTCCAATTAGCATTCAGACACCAGAAGAATACCAAGGAAAACCAGATGTTTTTATCATTTTTGATAAGCAAATGCATTTGTCACAGTTGCTCGAACGAAGCAAGCATTTCTTCCACAAAAATCAATATGTTTTCACAGGAATGAACGGCATGGGACATATCGAGAAAATCAATCGCTATTTTGCGCCTGAAAAAGTTTTAGCAGGAACTTGTCTGATTGGAACGGTCTTGAAAGACGCAGGAAATGTTGATTTTATTGGAAAAGCAGGTGCTGGTTCTATTAATATTGCCGCTCAATCAGGAACGGTCGATGATGTTCAAAAGCAGGTAATAACTGAATTTGAAGCCTCAAACCTCAATCCAAATCTGACTGATAATTTTTTAGGAACACTTTACACAAAAGTTGTGTTCAATTCTGTCATCAATACCATTTGCACCCTTTTTGAAATTCGTATGGGACAATTCATTGATTACGAAGGTGCCGAAAAGCTAGGACGTCAATTAATTGATGAAGCTTATAAGGTTGCCGAATTAGCGGGCATTACTCCTCTGAATAGTCGTGATGAAGAATGGGAGACCATTCGGTATGTTAGCGCGGAAACAAGTCCTCTGCATTATCCGTCAATGTACCAAGATATGAACAAAGGACGTCAGACAGAAGTTGATTATATCAATGGTTATATCTATGATTTAGGCAGGACTTATGATTACCAAGCAAAAACGCATGACTTTTTACGCCACTTAGTTCACTTAGCAGAAAATACCCGTAAATTCCGCTAAGCGTTTTCTATGAAAAAGAAGAAAAAATTGCTAAAAAACTTAGAAAAGATGGTAGGTAAGTGTTGACTTGGTACCACTTTTTTTGGTATTATAATAAGCGGTATTGTTTACCCCATTTGTAAGGCCCCGGAACCTTTCAAATAACTCGTGGACCGGAACATCCACACTTTGTAAACAAAAACGAATTCGTATAGGAGAACTCATGAACAAAACAACATTCATGGCTAAACCAGGCCAAGTTGAACGTAAATGGTACGTTGTTGACGCAACAGATGTACCTCTTGGACGTCTTTCTGCAGTAGTTGCTAGCGTACTTCGCGGAAAAAACAAACCAACATTTACACCACACACTGATACGGGTGATTTCGTTATCGTTATCAATGCTGAAAAAGTTAAATTAACTGGTAAAAAAGCAACTGATAAAATCTACTACACTCACTCAATGTATCCAGGTGGTTTGAAACAAATTTCAGCTGGTGAACTTCGTTCTAAAAATGCTGTTCGCTTGATTGAAAAATCAGTTAAAGGCATGCTTCCACACAACACTCTTGGACGTGCACAAGGCATGAAATTGAAAGTCTTCGTAGGTAGCGAGCATACACATGCTGCACAACAACCAGAAGTACTTGATATTAAAGGACTTATCTAAGAGAGAAAGGAGCATCTATTAAATGGCACAAGCACAATACACAGGTACTGGTCGTCGTAAAAACGCTGTTGCACGCGTACGTTTAGTTCCAGGTACTGGTAAAATTACAGTTAACAAAAAAGATGTAGAAGAATACATCCCACATGCTGACCTTCGTCTTGTTATTAACCAACCATTTGCAGTTACATCAACTGAAGGTTCATACGACGTTTTCGTTAACGTTGTAGGTGGTGGTTACGCAGGTCAATCAGGAGCTATCCGTCACGGTATCGCTCGCGCATTGCTTCAAGTAGATCCAGATTTCCGTGATTCATTGAAACGCGCTGGTCTTCTTACACGTGACGCTCGTATGGTTGAACGTAAAAAACCAGGTCTTAAGAAAGCTCGTAAAGCTAGCCAGTTCTCAAAACGTTAAGAACCAGCTACAATACAGTATTTACAACACTTCATGGTTCACACCATGGGGTGTTTTTTTGATGATTTTTAGTAAAATTCACACCATTTTTCACACCAAATTCACACCATTACTTTTTAAGATTACGATAGGCAATCTCTCCAACAGTCATTGGAATAACATTCGAAGTATTGACATAAGTCTTTGTTGTAAGGGTATCGCTATGCGTAAGAGCCTCTGAAATAGCTTCAAGTGAAGTTCCTGCTTGTTTAGCTAGAGTTGCGCCTGTATGGCGTAATTTGTGAGGTGTAGCGTGTGTCAGTTCCTTGTGACGGTGTTTGACTGACTTCATCTTGTTATTGAGATAATCAGCGTGTAAGGGACTATTCACATTGCCTTTCATGTCGATATAAGTAAAGACATATTGTTCATCAGATTGAATAATACCAAATGTTGCCAGCTCAATTTTTTGTTGCTTTTTCCAAGATTGGAGCAATTCAGTTAGTTCAATAGGGATTTGAAAAGTTGTTTTCTTGTTACCTTTTGTAGATTTTACATTTTTATATTTATCTAAGGCTTGAACCAATTGAATTTCCTGTTTCTTGATGTTAATGTGTTTCCATTGCAAAGCATAGCTTTCGGATTTCCTATTTCCTAAGAAGAAGGTAGTATAGAATAGCACATAATCTTTGAATGAGAGCTTCCCGTTTTCTAAGTCATCTTCAAAAGCTGTAAACCATGCTTGAAGTTCTGCTTGTGAAAGATATAAATCCTCGTCTTTTTTAGCCTCTTGTAACTTGATTTTCTTAGTGGCTTTGATACGACTTATTGTTTTAGATAAGCGGTTAGTTTCGATATACTCAAGTTCCTCTGCCCAGTCAAAGATAGAATTAACATAGCTTCTAATAACCTTGAAATTTGCATATTCCTCGGCTTTTTGAGTTAATAGATTTAAAACAACTTGTTTATTTTGATTGAGAAACTCAATAGAGTAGTTACCAAGCATAGGTAAGATATGTTTTCTAAAGGCAATTTCTGTACCAGTTATAGTAGCTTGAGAAGGTGGCTTAGTCGTAGAAGTGGTTTGTCCTGCTTTGTAGGATTTCCACCAAACATTTTTATAGAAGTCGGAAAAGAGTATAGAACCATTATTTTCTAGTAAGGCTGATTCTCCACTAATAATCTTGTCAATCTTGTTTTGAAATTCTAGTTCGTATTTTTTTGCTTCACTCCTTGTTTTGAACCGTTTTTCAATTATTTTTTTATCAATACCTAGAGAAGACTTAACTTCCTCAGGAATATAGATGCGTAATCGATAGGTTCCATTTTTAGTTTTTGTAATTGACATAGTATTCTCCTTTTTAATTGAGCTAGAAAAATACCGTGATTTCATTATAACAAACCACGGCAGAAATGCTACTGATTTTGTAACCAACGATTAATTTCTATTTTATTAAAGCGAACAGTTTTTCCAATACGGATAACTGGCAATCCTTTTTTTATCCAAGAATCAAGTGTGTTATTGGAGATTCCAAGATAGTCACAGGCCTGTTGTTTGTTCAAAAATGGACTTTTAATATTTCTATTATCTAGTCGATTTTCAACTTCTCGTTTGATTAAGTCAGCTATCAAAAGCTGAATTTGATGAATCTGTTCATCTGGTAGAATTACTTGCATATTGTTTACCTCTTGTATATTTCATAGTATTTTGAGATAATAGCAACAACAAGAATGGCTGTTGCTATTTTTGTTGAGTGTTTGGGTTATCATTGTTGGTTTGGTCGCTAGCATTGATAACCTTTTTATGTTCATTCCATTGCATATTCCTTATAACTTGTTTCACAAGCTTATTCGTTGCTTTATTCTTGTCATATTCTCCAATTTTTGAGAATTTGAAAGAATACTGTCTAGATTCACACCACGGAACTTCGTTATTTGGTGTTTGGGGTGTATGCTTAATGGGAATTGAAAGATGGAACTTATCTTCTATTTGAATCAGATAATCAATCCGTCTAACAAATTGACCAAGGTCTTCTCCCATATTTCCCTTTGCTTGCTCAAAGAAAGATATTGGTTCCTTAGTATTAGTTATAATTATGACTTTAGCTGAACCCATTTTATTATGGTATCGTGCGGAAATTGGACTTATCATATAGGGGTCTAGCAATTTTAACCAGTCGGATATGGTTAAACTGTCTCCTTTAATGTCATCAAGAAATAGAATCTCTTGGCCATTATATTCATCAAAAGCATTAGTAGAAGCAGTAACGCAGTAATCCCACTTTTGACCTTGTTTCAGGGCGATTTTTTGTAACAACGTTATCAATTTTTTGCTATATCGAGTTTTTCCTACTCCGCTATCAGCAGTAATAAAAAGAATTGTTTTTTTGAAGTTTCCTGCTTCTAAATCAGCGATTGTCTGGTAACTCTTGCGTTCGCCAGCGGTATCTAGTGCTTCGTTAATTTTCCTCTTATGTTGTCCGTAGATAGTATAGTATTCGTTTGTGAGTAGAATATTGCTTTTGGTCACTTCTCCAGAAAGAATCTTTTCAATTAGCCAATCAACACTAAGGGCAGTTTCTTTTGCTTTTTTTGTGGCACGTCCTTTTGACCATGTTTCCATGCTACGATGATAGATACTTGTGTAGTCTTCACCTCTAACTGTAGTCACTTCTTCTGGTTGGTACTGATGTTTATTTTCATCCTTACAGTGACAGAGATAAGCTAAACAGTTATCGTATCCATATCGACCAGATTTGAGTTTTTCAAGATATTGTGGTTCAACTTGTATTGCTAAGGCAAGTTTATTTAAAGAAGCACCCTTTTCAAATTTTAGTAAAACATGAACATGCTCCACTTTGGTCTCAATGATGTTTTTCATCTCAATGGGATTCCAAGTAGAGACTTTGTCTTTGTCATGTTTGATGATATAGGCTTCTTTGACAAGAATATCCTGTTCTTCTAGTTTTTCAATAATCATTTCAAGCAAAGGACGGCAGTTTCCAGTCTTTGCATCTTGAAGTGGTTTTTGATAATCTGAAGATAACCAATATTCATTTTCTAATTGTTGAACTAGCATGATTGTAGTAAGATTAGCTTCTTTTTTTACCAAAATAGATAAACTCCTTTGACTTTTATTATTCGTCTAACTATTCCTTTGATAAATCAAGGATTTGAAATTTGGTATATTGCTTCAAACCCGTGTTCTATCTAGTGTTTTGTGTTATGCACGGCAGTTGACAAGCCCACTGCCGTGCATGCGTTAGAAATAGTTAGAATTAGTTTTGTTTCATCTTTTCAAGATGACCGACCCTGTGACTCGTCGGATTCGTCATGAATCTAGTTGTTAATTCAACAGACATTGCTAGTTGAATTAACAACTAGATTAGGCTTCAAACCATGGTGTTTCGTAGAAATGAGGACTATTTTCCCATTTTCTCCCTGAACCAATTATTCGTGCGACACCTTGCCCTTTACCGTAACTACGTTTAGGCATATCAGCAAATCCACTCATCAAATATTTACGTTCATCAGCGGAGTCAGCTGCCCCTCCGAGCATAATTACAGCATCTGAACAATTTACACGAGCAAGCGAAGGAAGGAATCCTTCTTTTGTCGCAAATTGGCTAATAGCTATAATATGAATACCAGAAGAGCCACCAGTGGCAGATAGGCGGTTAATAGCAGTAGTCCACCGTGAAGTGATTTTCAGGGTTTTATCTACTTTATCCAATGATTCAAGTGAAGCATTTAGATTACCTAGTTCGTCGAAAAATAAAGCAATATCAGGCATATCTTCCATTTCTAGATATTTGTCTTTACCTGCTTTATTGATTTTAGCCAGTCGTTCATCCATTATGGAGCACCAATATTCAGCACGCTCGACTATTTTAATAGGGTCTGATTGACCGTTAAATTCTTTTACATATCTGTCATATTTGGCAGAATTATATTCAACAATCCAACCCTGTAACAACATTAGACGAGCCATGTAGCGACCTGCTAACACTGACTTCCCTGCTCTTGTGCGTGCTATAATGCTCATCATTGGCGTTATATCTGCATACCACTCGAGGTCTTTAGATAAGCGTATTACTTGCTTATTCTCGTTTATCAACTGATTTAATTTGTCTTCGCTTTCAATCAGTAACCTTTGTGATGTAAGTGTATCTTCAAAATAGAAGAGAATATAGCTATCTCCAGCGTTTAGTTCGGAGTTGACAACAGCGAAACGTTGGTATTTACCTGATAGTATTCCAGATACTCGCTGTTCAAACTTTTCACGGTCGGCACGCTCCCAGTTCGCTATATTTTCAATTGAAACGTATCCGTCATTTAAGTCATCACTAATCCACACATGGATTTCTGGCATTTCGTTACCATAACGTGTAGAATTTGAAAGTTTGAGTACATCAGTTATCTGTTTGTCATTAAAAAGTCTCTTTAACTTTCTAGACAATTTTTCAGATTCCTTAGACATAGACGGTATAGAAATAGTTGATACTTCTTCTCGTTGTGACCAAGTATATCTCAACAATACTAGTATGACGAAATCAATAAAAGTAAAGAACTGTAGAATTCTAGTAAGATAGGGTGCTAATATATTTATAGATTGGCTTATGAAGAATGTCAAACCCGTTAAACCTAAAGTAATAAGCAAGGCTATTAGAGAGAGTTGATAGCCTTGCATTTTACAATTAGGAGTGGGTTTGATTCTCCTATATTTACGTCTACCCATTTCGTTGAACTATTGCTACAGAGTCAGCAGCATACCAACCAACACCATTTGAAGTTGAGCCACCACGGACATTCTGAAACTGAAGAATTGTCCCGAATTTAACCTCAATCTGATTCGGTACCTTTATTACATATTCGAGGTCGTTTTTTGTATCTACGATAGAATATTTGAACTTCCCGTCGACCTCTTCAATGGAGCCTATTGAAACAACTGTGAGAACAGGGACGACATCTGTTGTATATTCGTTTCCAGTTTTCTCGCTAACCATTACTTTAGTTTGCGTTTTTTGTTTGAGAACTTCCTCAAGAGTTCGATTCCAATTTGTTTTAGCCATTAGCATTACCTACTTCCTGTCTTTCAAGGTTTGAAAAAACTTTTTCCAAACGAGCGATTAAGCAACATTCATTATCAATCCAACGAACCAGCTCCAGATGTGACATAAAGTCAATATCTGAATCAAATGCGATAGATAGAGTCATGAAAGAAATAGCATCTTGTCCATACCAAAGCTCTCTCAGTTCAGTTGGTACATTTTCAAAATGCCAGTCATTACTAATACGTTGATAAGCTGTGTTTCCATAGTTTATTAATCGATTAGCACGTAATTCACGAAGCTTTTGCTTCAATTCTGCAGTCATGATGAACACCTCTAAATGTTTCTAACTGGTTGGTTCTCCACCAGAAGGAGATATTAACTAGAAATCTTTTGGGATTTCTTAACACTCTTATTATATCAGTTGAAATTTAGTGTATTTTAGTGTATAGTTTAATTAACAAAAAACAAAAAATACACTAAACAAAAGAGGTGCGAAGCATGAAATACGAAAAGAGTAGTAATATTATTTATCAATATACAGCTGATAGACTAAAACGGCGCAGAGAGGTACTGAAATTAACCAATGATGTAATTGCTAGAAAAAAAATATTTGTTCATTATGAAGCGTATACAGATTATGTTAGTGATGAAGATGAACCTGAGAGATTTGAAACTGAAGCTAGCCCTGTGAAATCTAAGTTTGACTCATCTATGATTTCACGTATTTTAAACAATGAGAGGGGGAAAATTGGAAGTAGAAATTCACCAAATCCCTATTTAATTCCCCCAGCCTATGAAGATTTACTTGTAGAACAGCTACAATTTGAAGACAAAAAAGAATTGTTTTGGGGGTCAACTATTGAACTTGAATATATTGTGAAAACCTTTTATAAAATTCTATTTGAAGAAGTGCTAGAGAATGACGACTCAGAGTTGAGGCGCTTGATAAATTTATACCTTACTGATTATGTTCCTTATTCTAGAGATTTTACTTATTATCAAATGATTGTAGAGAAGTGTCTAGAACAATGTGATGTTTTATCAGAGCAATTTTATTCTATAGGCAAAGATATTTCTCAGAGTAAATTGTGGAATATCTTTATCACTTTGTTGGAAAATGACTTTGAAAAATTGCTTGAAAGTTTCGATAAGGGGGACCCATTGGTAGTAACAATGTGCTCTACTATTGATTATATAATGGATATGATAGGGGAAAAGGAAGAAAGCTGGGATATTTATTCTCTATTGATTTCTTTTCAATTGCTTAAGAGTGATTGGTTTAAAAAAGAAGCAATCGGAAGGATTATCTTTCTAAATTTTGAAGATTTGTTCCAACTGTATCAAGAATATTTTTGTAAACAAACTAATTTCAAATTTTTAAACAAAAAAATAGCAGAGTTTGTTTCAGATATTTTGACACCGTATTTCAAAGAACTACTAGGAAACCCAGAAGAATTTAAAGTATATTCACTTGGCTACAGAGTAAGAAATATAATTAACACAGATATAGACAGTATTTTTTCTTACACTAGTAGAATTACTCCAGAAAAATATGATGATGTTACTAATCAAAATAGTAATATGTATAAGAAATTGTTGCAGACTACTTTAACCTATATAAAGGATTTAAAATACATGCAGTGGCTTAACGACAGGGAAAGAGTAGAAATAGATTCGAAAGAAGATATAGAATGGTACTATTTGCAATCTTCAGATATAGAAAGATTAAAAGGTGGTTGGTTTGAAAAGTATGGTGAATACCTCTCGAATAATCACTTAACAGAATTTGGGAAATATATGGAAGCAGATGAGTATGAAGAGCTGTTGATAGAAAACAGTCTTGATGATTCAAAATAAAAATAGCAGAGATTCACTATCTCTGCTATTTTTATTGTCTTTTTAAAATAAGGCCAGTTGCTGGATTTTTTCATTTTTGATTCGCTCTATTGCTAAATCAAGATAATCTCTATTAAGTTCAAAGCCTACACATAGCCTATCCAAAGATGAGGCAACTACAGCAGTTGTTCCAGAGCCAATAAAAGGATCAAGAACTAAGTCTCCTGGATTACTGCTAGCTAATATTATACGTTTAAATAATTCAATAGGAGTTTGAGCAGGGTGGGGGACTCGTTCTTTTGAACTTCTATTTTTCCCAGAAGTTACTTTAGGTATTTGCCAGACATCAGTAGGATTTTTACCCAAGGGATTTACTCGGATTTTTCCATTCTTTTTTTGATTTGGGTATTTTACATTTGGGTCTCGTATATCATCTAAGTTAAAAGTATATTTATTTTCATCTTTTACATACCATAGAACTTTTTCATTTCGTGGAGAGAGGCTTTTTCTGGAAGCTACGCCAGCTCCGTAATTCCATACTAACTCTTGTATCATGAAGAATTTATTTTTATCCCAAAGTAAATATGAAATAGGAATGGCTTTTCCTTTTTCTTTAATAGGCATATAGCCAACGTTTAACCAAAATGCTCCGTCATTTACAGTGATATCATAGACTAGATTCATCCATTTTTTTGACCAATCAACATATTCATCTACTGATAAAATTTTTTCATATTCTTTACCAATATTATACGGCGGTGAGGTTACTGTTAAATTAACAAATTTAGAATTGGATAGTTTTTCCATACCACTCAAAGAATCCATATTATATAATATTATATTTTTATCACGATAATACGGTTCACCTAAAATATCTTCAATAAAGTCAATTTTTGTTTTTGACACAAATGTCATAGTATCCTCTTTCTTAAACATTAATTACTTTTAATAATACCATATTTGTCACTCATAGTCTATTGTAAAAAAAAATAAATAGAAGATAATGAATACTATGAGTGACAAAAATAATGATTTAATTTTTAATGTTGGAATTACAATTGCAAAGTTACGAAACAAGAATAACCTTTCTCAGGAGGGGCTCTCAGAACTAGCTGAAATTCATAGAACATATTTATCAGAAGTTGAAGGAGGAAAAAGAAACCCCACCCTTACGGTATTAAAAAGGATAGTGGATGCATTAGGTTTTTCAATGAGTGAATTTTTTAGAATAGTTGAGGAGAATAGTTTAAATGAGTGAAGAAATTTGGTTTCCTTATGAAGGTGTAGAAGAGTCTAAATGGAAGGATATTACTGAAAGGTTGATAAATGAATTTCCTATCAAAATGGAAACAATACGAGATATAGTATTGGATTCTTGGAATGAAATTTTTACTATCTCTAATGCTACGCGAGATTTTGCTATTGGAGAAACTATTTTTCCTAAACCTCAAATTTTAGGTTTTTTCTTAGAAGAGATTGTTACTCAGAAAATCTATAAATTAGACTCTGAAACTTGGTTGCCAGACCCTACAGGATACTCTAAAGATTTAGTGAACACAAAAGAACCAAAATATTCGATTGAGATAAAAACTTCTTCTTCAAGTAAGAATATATACGGTAATAGAAGTTATGCTCAAAAAGGGAAATCATCAAAAAAATCAAAAGATGGCTATTATCTTGCTATTAATTTTGAAAAATTTAATGTAGCAGAGCCTCTAAAACGACCTGAGATTACTTTAATTCGTTTTGGATACTTGAATTACACAGATTGGGTGAGTCAATCTGCTAGTACAGGACAGCAAGCACGTATTCCAGCAAATATTGAGAGTGTTAAATTGTTGCCGATATATGAAAAAAAATAGATTATTTATAGGAACATATACAATATGATTTTTATTAGTTACAATCACAATGACCAACAATTAGTAGATATGCTTGCTAGACAGTTAGAACTATCATTTGGCAAGAATAATATTTTTTACGATAGATGGTCTATGCAACCGGGTGATAGTATCATAGGTAAGATGAATGAGGGGTTAGAACAGTATATTACTTTTTTCTATTTTCTTTCAAAAAATTCTCTTAGAAGTAAAATGGTTGCTAGAGAATGGCAGAGTGCATTAATGAGTAGTGTTAGTAATGATTTGAAATTTGTTCCTATTCGCCTTGATGATTGTGAACCACCAGCAATAAAGAAAGATTTACTTTATAATAGATTTATATGGTATCGGAATAGATGACGCAGTTTCACAAATGAAAGCAATTGTTAATCAAAAAAATAATTATAAACCTTTAGATGATAAAGATAATCTTATTTGTTATTTACATGTAAAAACGGATTACGAAATTGAGTTTGAAATAAGAGCAACAATGTTTAGTGTACAGGACGTTACTTTTGGATTTGTCTATGATGGTGAAATTAATGATTTTCGAGCGTTGCCTCAAACGGAAGTAATCACTAGTTCTAACAAGGTTGAAGTTTTTAACGTTTTGCCAAATGGTAACAAGCAATTCTTTAATATGGAGACAATGACATTGTATAGGGTTTTGACTCCGAGTAATCCATTAAGAGGAATTGTTAAGTCTGAAAAAAACACTAAATTTTGTGGCTGTTTTTGCATGTAGTTACTGAAAACGACGTTAGACCAATATTGTTAATATGGAGATAATTTGGTGTGAACTTTTCGGTACATTCTAGCTCATTTTTTGATTTTTTGAGGTAAAATTCACACCATTTAACTGAAACTTATTCAAATTAGCTGAAAATCTGTTTTCTGAAAACTAGGTAAAACGTTGATTTTAAAGAGAAATTGAAACTTATTCAAATAATAGTTTTTCCAACCAGGTCTTAAAAAAGCTCGTAAAGCAAGCCAATTCTCAAAACGTTAATCAATACGATTATATCAACGTTTCAAGACATTCAAGATTTTTATCTTGGATGTCTTTTTTTGTTTCCAAAAGCTGAAGAGCTGTCGTATTTGTTAAAAATCGGCAATATAATTCCTCTGTAGTGCATAATAAACTTTATGATAGGGAAAAATTAAACATAAGAAGATATAACTGCCGTTAAGGGTTGAAAATACCACTTGGAGTTAATACTACTGCAGTAAAAAATGCAAAAAGTAGTTGACAGTTTTTCCTAAGTTTAGTATACTAGATGAGCTGTCGCAAGAGGGCAGGTCTTAGGTTTACAGAAAAGCTAAAAAAGTTCTTGACAAAGTAAGCTTGAGATGATACACT
>Ga0129311_1000021_pt1 | contig 154106 bp, 164 predicted proteins | sample Go1ome_FD_94435 | JGI IMG/M metagenome (GOLD analysis project Ga0129311, IMG submission 94435) | Western lowland gorrila individual fecal microbial communities from Wisconsin, USA - Go1022B metagenome | ecosystem: Host-associated > Mammals > Digestive system > Large intestine > Fecal | place... | reverse complement strand
GATATTACAGCTGAGGACCAGCAGCAACCAGAGCCTTACCAGCCTCGTTACCAGTGTACTTGCCGAAGTTCTTGATGAAGCGGCCAGCCAAGTCCTTAGCCTTAGCATCCCACTCAGCAGGATCTGCATAGGTGTCGCGAGGATCCAGAATCTTAGGATCTACACCTGGCAGCTCGGTAGGTACCTCGAAGTCAAACATAGGAATCTTCTTGGTAGGAGCCTCATTTACTGCACCGGAGAGGATTGCATCAATGATACCACGGGTATCCTTGATGGAGATACGCTTGCCGGTACCGTTCCAACCAGTGTTAACCAGATATGCCTTTGCATTGTTAGCCTTCATCTTCTTTACCAGCTCCTCACCGTACTTGGTAGGATGGAGCTCCAGGAATGCCTGGCCGAAGCAAGCGGAGAAGGTAGGAGTAGGCTCAGTGATGCCACGCTCAGTACCAGCCAGCTTAGCGGTAAAGCCAGAGAGGAAGTAATACTGGGTCTGCTCTGGAGTCAGAATGGAAACTGGAGGCAGAACACCAAATGCATCAGCGGACAGGAAGATTACGTTCTTTGCAGCAGGTGCAGAGGAACCTGGCTGAATGTTATTGATGTGCTCAATAGGGTAAGATACGCGAGTGTTCTCGGTAGTGCTCTTATCAGCAAAATCGATCTTGCCGTTAGCATCAACAGTTACGTTCTCCAGGAGAGCGTTTCTCTTGATAGCGCCATAGATATCAGGCTCGGACTCAGGATCCAAGTTGATTACCTTAGCATAGCAGCCACCCTCGAAGTTGAATACGCCGTTGTCGTCCCAACCATGCTCGTCATCACCGATGAGCTTACGCTTTGGATCAGTGGACAGAGTAGTCTTACCAGTACCGGACAGACCGAAGAAGATAGCAGTGTTCTTGCCTTCCATGTCGCAGTTAGCGGAGCAGTGCATAGCAGCAATGCCTTTCAGTGGCAGGAAGTAGTTCATCATGGAGAACATACCTTTCTTCATCTCACCGCCATACCAAGTGTTGATGATAACCTGCTCCTTGGAGGTGGTGTTGAAAGCTACGCAGGTCTCAGAATTGAGGCCCAGTTCCTTATAATTGGTAACCTTAGCCTTGGAAGCGTTGTAAACAACGAAATCAGGCTCGAAGTTCTCCAGCTCCTCTGCAGTTGGCTGAATGAACATGTTGGTTACAAAGTGAGCCTGCCAAGCAACCTCAACGATGAAACGAACTGCCATACGAGTGTCGTGGTTAGCACCGCAGAATGCATCTACAACGAACAGTCTCTTGTTGGACAGCTCCTTCTTTGCCAGATCCTTAACAGTTGCCCAAACGTCCTCGCTCATAGGATGGTTATCGTTCTTGTACTCGTCAGAAGTCCACCATACAGTGTCCTTGGAGTTCTCGTCCATAACGATGTACTTATCCTTAGGAGAACGGCCAGTATAGATACCAGTCATTACATTAACAGCACCCAGCTCAGTCTCTTTGCCTACCTCGTAGCCCTCGAGACCAGCCTTAGTCTCTTCCTCAAACAATAACTCGTAAGAAGGATTGTGGACAATCTCAGTAACACCAGTAATGCCATACTTGCTCAAATCAACGTTTGCCATTTTGCTATCAACCTCTTTCTTTTTATCCTGCAACGACACCCTGTACAAACTTGGAAAGGATGAACCAACATTCCTGTCATACCTGGGATACGTCGCTAAAATACTTGATTTTCGGCGGTTTTTCTCACAACCAGCCTTCATGTATATGGTATAAGATTTTGCTAATTTTGTCAAAGATTATTTAGAATTATTTCTACATTAATATCGCTTATTGTTCTATTAATGCATTATGATATCATACGATTTAGTTATTCTGCCTTGGCAAAAGACTCTACAGCCTTCTCCATTGCGGTTTTCTCCACTACTACAGTATGGCGTACCTGGGCATTTTTCAGGGCTGCCAGACCTGTTGGAATAGGGAAGCTATTCATAGCCTGAAGCTTGTCCAGCAGCTGGAATTCATCCAAGCCATCAATGGACTGGCCCAGGGCAGTTAATACGCTTTCATTGAATTTATAAGGGCTGGCAGTTGATACTACAACCATTGGCTCTTTATTACCCTGAGCCATATAATCCTCTGCACTTCTCCATGCTACAGCAGTATGAGTATCTGCAATATAATGGTTTTTACCATAAACCTCATTTATGGTATCCATAGTTTTGGCATCATCTGCCCAATCACAGCCAAAGACAGCCTGAATCTTAGCCAAAACCTCTGCCCCTACATCATATCGTCCCTTTTCTGCCAGATCCTGCATCCACTGAGCCACCTGAGCAGCATCATCAGTAACATGATAAAGCAGTCGCTCCAGATTGCTGGAAATCAGAATATCCATAGATGGACTGATGGTCTTGTAGAAATCACGGTTCCGGTCATAAACACCGGTTTTCAAGAAATCAGTCAAAACATTATTGGTGTTGGAAGCACAAATCAGCTTGGCCACAGGCAAACCCATGCGCATTGCATAATAACCTGCCAGAATATCACCAAAGTTGCCAGTTGGCACGGTAAAGCTGATTTTCTCCCCAGCCTTGATTTTGCCAGCCTTCAGCAAATCTGCATAGGCACTAAAGTAGTATACAATCTGAGGTACCAGACGGCCCCAGTTAATGGAGTTGGCAGAGGACAGAGATACACCAGCCTCATTCAGTTTCTCATTAAATTCCTTGTGACTGAAAATAGTCTTAACACCGCTCTGAGCATCATCAAAATTGCCCTTTACAGCAGTAACAGCTACATTATCTCCCTGCTGAGTTACCATCTGGAGACGCTGAATACGGCTAACACCGTTTTCTGGATAGAAAACAATTATCTTGGTCTGGTCTACATCCCGGAAACCCTCCAAGGCTGCTTTGCCAGTATCACCAGAGGTGGCAACCAAAATCAAAACCTGATTCTTCTCCCCTGTTTTCTTCAGGGCAGTGGACAAAAGCTGTGGCAGCAGCTGAAGGGCCATATCCTTGAAAGCGCTGGTAGGGCCATGCCAAAGCTCCAGCACAGAAAGATTGTCCATAATATTCAAAGGTGCTACAGCCTTATCGTCAAATTTGCCGTTGCCATAGGCTCTTTCTACACAGCCGGTAATCTCTTCCTGAGTATAGTCTGTCAGGAAGCAGCTGAGAACCTTTACAGCCCGCTGCTGATAACTTAAATCAGACAGGCTCTGGATAAACTCCATATCTACCTGAGGAATAGACTCTGGTACAAACAAACCGCCATCCTTAGCCAGGCCAGCAATAATAGCCTGGGCAGATGTCATATTCTGATTATTTCCTCTTGTGCTGATGTACTTCATTGTTTTCACTCCTATATTGTATTAAAAAATTTTCTCGTCTTGAGACAGAAAATCATTTTAGCGGATAAGCTTCGCCACAGTGGCATTAACTGCTTTTATTAAATCATCTGGGGAAATGATAAGCTGCTGACCGCGTATGCCAGCGCTGATGGCAATCCGATCAAAATCATGACAGGATTCATTCAGATAGACAGGATAGTTCTTTTTGGCTCCTAAAGGAGAACAGCCTCCTCTAATATAGCCAGTTAACCCTAATACCTCTTTTAGATGTACCATTTCCACTCGCTTGTTGCCAGAGGCTGCTGCCAAAGCCTTCATGTCCAGCTCCCCGTCACCAGGAATGCAGGCCATAAGCACGCCATTCTTATCACCTCGGCACACCAAGGTCTTAAACACCATCTTTACATCCATGCCAGCTGAAGCTGCCACATGTATAGCGCTTAAATCATCCAAGTCAACTTCATATTCCTTAATTTCATAAGGTATCTTCAATCTATCCAAAATGCGGGCTGCATTGGTCTTTTTGTTTTTCATAATACAATTTGTCCTTTCCCAGAAAACATAAATCCATGTTAGTATAACACAATTATCTAAAAATGTGAACACCCTGCCCTATTTTTTTACATAAAAATACCTCCAAAGCAGCAGATTTTGATATTTAATCTGTCTACTTTAGAGGTATCATATTACTTACCAGCAGAGTTTATTTCTTTTATCCTTTGTAAGCTGATACGGTTGGCACCTTATCGCTGTCTAGGAGACTAGGAATACTGTCAACCTCTGCACCGCTATTTGAGCTGCCTCCCACAGGGTAATTCGCCGCTCTCACAAGGGCATCATCGTTGTTGCGCAAGCTTTTTGCCGTAGCTTGAGCCACCGCTGCCCTATTAACAACCGGGCCGACCACAGCCTCCAATTTTGCCTTATTATCAGCCCATTTTTTCTGAACCTCATTAATTTTTTCCTTGGATTTGGCCAGTCTACCGTTCCAAACCGCCTCGTTGTACACAGGCCGTCTCTGCTTCTTGGCGACAGGCTCCTTGGCTTTTTCCTTGGCCGTATTCATATCCTGAGTCTGGGAAGCCAAATCGTAATAGCTGTCCATAAGCTCGTAAAACAGCTCTTTACGCTCCTTGATTAGCTGATTTAAATATCCACCTGCCACTGGCACTTTCAATTCCTCCAGCTGCTGGTCAGATTCTTTCATAATCTTCCGAGCCTCAATCATCCAATCCATATTCTGTTCTGGATGAGCCTCTCGCAGCTCGTCCATCTTTTCCTGGGTAGCTGTAAGAATACTGCGCACCTTTTCCTTGTAGCGAACAAAATCTCTGTCATTCTGCTTCAACAGCATTTCCGCATATTCCTGATAATTTTCAATATCGTAGAGCTTCCAGCTGCCATCCTCCTGCCGTCTCAGCTTTAACTTCAAGACAAAGGTGTCTCCTAAATTAGGCTCATATACCCTGACACCAGCTGTTACGATAGTATCCACATCTGCTTCCTGTGCAGCCTTAGCTTCCTCATTAACGTTTTCCTCATCCCGCTCATGGCCAAGTACATACTTGTTCAGCAAGGATATACCCAGAGACAACAGCTTGTCCGTTGTGCTTTGCTCCTTAACATTTTCCTGACCAGGAGGAGGATCTCTATATACATAATCCAGACTGCGGAAGCTGACAGATCTAAAACCTATCCTGTCCTCCAAGCTGGATTCAGGAGTTACTTTTTCCCTCTCCTGCCACTTGCCATTTTGAACATAATTTATAAAGTCCTCCTGGCAATAGCTGGCAAAGCTGCCATCTGCCACCTTGCCATAAGCAGGATCATTTTTGTCCACCAACTGAGCCAATTTACCGTTGTTTAGCTTAAAAAGGCCATCCAGCTCCACTCTTTCCTTTAGTTCCTCTACATCCCCAGACTGCATGGCCTTCTGCATAGCCCTAATAGAGTATGTAGGCGTATAAATATAGAACTTAAAGTAAAATACTCCTGCCAGACATCCTATCAAAATCTCCAGCAGCAAACCAATTATCACGGCTTTTTTAATGGTCATTCCATCACCTGCTTTTATCTGCTCTCTGCATACAGTATGCAACACATATATTACAGCAAGCCCCTATCAGAGATTGCCTCCATCCTTGAAGATATAATTATCCGTATATATCATTCTAACATAAAACCAGATTATTGTACACTACTATTATAACTAGATGTATTTATAGTGTTCCCCATAGGATGCCACCGTTTTTGATAACCAATAACCATCATAACAGCACTTATAGCCAGCCCAATGTAGAGAGGCTCCACCGGCAATTTTACCCACACCCCCAAGGCGATAGGTACAATGGTGCTGGCTACAATGGAAGCATAAGCCCATTTTTTGGCAATACTGCGAGGGTAAAAAATAGCAAAGGTCAAAGGCAGAAATACCCCACAGCCCCGCATGGCCATAGAAAGAAAATTCCAGAAAAGCACCTGGGAATCCAAATTGCAAATGGCAATCAGACAGGCTGCAGCCATTACAGCCAGCACCACCAAACGCAAGGTATAAAGCAGTTTTTTACCACTGCCCAAGTCAATGCTGTGGCCAATAATATCTCTAGTCAGCATAGTGCCTATACCAAGGGACAAGCCACCTATGGAACCAATAAGGCTTAACATAATACCACCCAGAGCAATACCTGCCAACACCGTGCCCTGATGCTCCAGCAGATAGATAGGCAGTACCAATACCGGCACTACATCTGGCTCCAGCACGTGCATATACATACCAATAGCTACAGAAGGCAGGCCCACTGGAATCACAATAGCTGCCGCTGCAAAAGCTCCAAGAGAAGCCACCTTGGGACTAGAAGCAGAGAAAAAACACTGTATATAGGTCTGGGTACAGATAACTCCCACCACCATAGAAAAAAGCTTGGAGAAGCTGCTGCCTACACCTGTATTAAACATATTCCACCAGTAATCCGGAGGCAAAATCTGCTGAAAATCCGCCCTGCCATGAAGATACATAAAGGCACTAGCCCCTGCCACAAACAGGCTAAGCCAAATAACCAGCATTTTCAATATACCACCTACTCCAGTGCTTTTGATGCCCCCAAAGAAAATATAGGCTGCCACCAGCAGGCAGAGAATTACAGCTCCCAGCTCAACTGATACATTAAGCACAGCGGAAAGAATCTGAATCCCTGGCAGGCAACTGGCTACCACGCTAAAGAGAATCCCTAAAGAAGAAATAATCCCCACAGACTCTGCTGCCTTGTTGCCATAGTTCCGTTTAAGGTACTGAGGAATAGTTTCCAACCCTGTAGCCCGCAGCTTACCTGCATAGAATAGTCCCATGAGAATAAAGGCTATGCCGGAACCCAAGGTAAACCACCAGGCAGACAGTCCCATACTGTAAGCCAACTGAGCTGTTCCTACGGTGGCTCCCCCTCCTACCACAGTACCGGCAATACTGCCTGCAACCAGAGGCACCCCTGCACTGCGTCCTCCCAAGCTATAGCCTTCTGCGGATTTTACCGACCTGGCAGAATAAATTCCTCCGCCTATAACCAATGCCACTGTCAACAGCATAATGATTAGATGCTCTATTGTCAATTCCATGCCTTCAGCCTTCTCTCAATGCATTTACCAAATAAAAGTTACTCCTGTAACAGCTTTGCCTTTAACCGTCTATAGGCTCTAGTATAGTATATCCCATTCTGAGCCTCCCGATGGTCGAAGCCATAAGCTCTCCTGCTAACAGCCACAATAGGCGGTGCCTGAATGCGCTTGGCAATGGACATACCGCAGAATTGGCGCCACCAGCGCTCCAAATCAGCAATAAAATCTGCTGCTGTAGGGAAATACTTAGCCACCAAACCATGCTGACAGCCAATTTTTTCCTCCAATACACCATCAGCATACCATTGCAAAATATCTGCAGGGGCAGCCTTTTGCCACTTCTCCACAAAACTGCGGAAAAGGTAATCATGATATGGATATTTGATAGGATCTCCCAAGCCTTCATCCACGTTCTGAGCATTGGACAGCTCTGCACTAGGCACAATATCAATAGTGGCCTGAGGTACTACCTCACGGCCATATACCACCTGATTCATATATCTGGCCAAATCATATACCTGATGCTTCCACAAATCTGCTAAAGCACACAGGAAGCCAGACTGGTCACCATAAAGGGTGGAATAACCCACTGTAGTTTCTGCCTTATTGGCATTGCAGGTAAAGCCGCCCCCAAAGGCCGCTGCTGCTCCTGCCAAAACTCTGGCACTGCGATCTCTAGCCTGAATATTTTCTGCCACAAAGGAGGACACCTGCAAATTAAACTTACTGCCATCTTTTAGGAAAGTAACTGGTATGTGCTCCAGCTGGTCTATGGTGTGATCCACTGACTCCTGAATAGGCATAATGGTGTAATTACAGCCTAGATTTACCGCCAGCTCCTGAGCCAAACCCTTGGTGGTTGCAGAATTATAAACACTTGGCATATTCACCAACAGAACCTTTTCCGGCCCCAGGATATGGGTATATAAGGCCGCAGCCACAGCTGAATCTATACCGCCGGAGATACCAATAACCACCTTGTCCATATGGATATCCGCCAAGAACTCCTTAACTGCATATTCAAGAGCAGCAAAAATATGGGCAATATCTGGCTGTTTTTCCCGCTGGAACTTCGGCATGGTCTGAATTTTATCCAATTCATAAATCCCCATCCCCTGCTGATATTTAGGCAGACAATCCACCATCAGCCCCTGACCATTATACAAGGTACTGGAGCCATCAAAGGTGTATACAGTCTTGCCATTGTTCTGAATACCCACATTATTTACATAAAACAAAGGTACACCGGCTGCCTTGGCCTGCTTGCCAAAAACCCGATGCCGCTTGCCGTTTTTACCCAGAGTATACGGAGAAGCAGAAATATTTACCAGCATATCTACCCCCTGACGGGTTAATACTTCCACTGGTGCCAGATTGTAATCCTCGCTCCAGCCATCCTCACACAGGAAACCGCCAATATTATAATTCTGTCCTTTGATAGTCAAAGGCACTGTACCTATAAACTTGGCTGCCTGAGTGCCCATTTCCTCTGCCAGCTGTTTTAGGCCAAAGAAATATCTGGTATCATCAAACTCGCGATAATTTGGCATCAGGGTTTTTATGACATATGGATAAGGCATATTCCTTGGCTGAACCAGTTTGCCCTGCCATGCCGTAAACAAGGCATTGTACTTCCGCACTCGACCGTCATAATTTTTCTTCTCCCAATCTACAGCCACATTACCAAAAATAATAGCAATATCCTGAGAAGCCTTGATTATATCCTGACCACATTCCTCACAATCCTGCAAGAAAGCATATTGTTCCCAGGTATCCCCTAAAAGATAACCTGGCACAGCCATCTCTGGAAAGATAATCAAATCTGCCCCTTGGTCCTTGGCCTGGGCAATCATGGTTAACATATTTTCTGTGTTTTCTGATGGATGTCCCGGCTGAACTTTCAGCTGGGCTGTAACAATCTTCAACATCTGCAGCACCTCTTAATTAAATTTACACTGAAACATTATACCAGCATTTGATTTTTTAGACAAAAAAATCTGCCTGCTAAAGCTCATCCCCAGGGACTAACTTTAACAGGCAGCCTTGCCTTTATTCTTTTAAAGACTTGTAATAGAGGCGGCAATGGCAAAAGCCTTCAAACTCCGGATCTGCAATCTGATCCCTAAACTCCTTGCACATACATTTATTGTCCTCTATACGGGCAATTCTGCAAGGGCAATATCCATCCTTTTTAGCCAGACCATCCTTAATCGTCTTTACCACCTTGGCATCAGGGTTAAGCAGGATTTTCATATGGACCACCTCCTATTTACTTTTATTTATACTTCCATAATAATAGGCAGAATCATTGGACGACGGCGGGTACGCTCGAAAATAAAACGGCCCAAAGCATCACGCATAGCGGATTTCAGAGCAGCCCATTCGGTAATACCCTCTTCCTCACAGTGACAGAGAGCTTCCTCTACCCGGATTTTTACATCCTCCATCAGTTCCTCAGACTCACGCACATAAACGAAGCCCCGGGATACAATGTCCGGCCCTGCTACTACAGTGCCAGTGACCTTATCCATAGTTACTACTATAATGATAATACCATCCTGGGACAGCTGACGGCGATCCCGCAGGACAATATTGCCTACATCGCCTACACCTAAGCCATCAACCAGCACGCGGCCAGAGGTTACACGACCAGCCACATAGCCCTTATCTCTAGTAAATTCCAAAATCTGACCATTTTCGCCAATAAAGATATGATCCTTTGGCATGCCCAGTTCAGCTGCCAGCTTGGCATGCTTCACCAGATGACGATACTCACCATGAACAGGAATAAAGAATCTTGGCTGTACCAGATTGTGCATCAGCTTCAGTTCTTCCTGACTAGCATGACCTGATACGTGAATACCATTCTCCCGGCCATATACTACATTAGCTCCCAGCTTCAGCAAATTGTCAATAGTACGAGAAACCAGCTTTTCATTACCCGGAATTGGCGTAGCAGAAATAATAACTGTATCTCCTGGCACGATGCCAACCTTGCGATGGTCAGACTGGGACATACGAGTAAGAGCGGACATTGGCTCTCCCTGACTACCTGTAGTAATAATAACCACCTGATCCATAGGATAGTTGCCGATATTGTCAATATCTATCAGTGTTCCCTCAGGAGCATTAATATAGCCCAGATCCAAGGAAATATTCACTACATTTACCATACTGCGGCCCAGCACAGCCACCTTTCTCTTGTATCGTACCGCAGTGTTGATAATCTGCTGAATACGATGAACATTAGATGAGAAAGTAGCCACAATAATACGGGAACGGGCACCATGAAAAGCCTTATCAAAGGCTGCGCCAACAGTGCTCTCACTTGGAGTATGCCCCGCTCTCTCTGCATTGGTGCTGTCTGCCATCATCAGGAGAACGCCCTTCTTGCCCAGCTCAGAGAAACGGCGGAAATCCGTCATCTTGCCGTCAATAGGGGTATAGTCCAGCTTAAAGTCACCCGTATGAACAATGGTGCCCATAGGGGTATTAATAGCCAAACCTACAGCATCAGGAATACTATGGTTCACACGAATAAAGTTTACATGGAAACAGCCTGCTCTAATGGTATCTCCCTGCATTACAGTCCGTAAATTGCTGGAATCTACACCATTTTCCCGCAGTCGTCCCTCCAAAATCCCCAAAGTAAGACGAGTACCATAGACAGGAACGTTAATTTGCTTCAGTACATAGGGCAGTGCACCAATATGATCCTCATGTCCGTGAGTCAGCACAATAGCCCGAATCTTGTCCCGATTTTCCACCAGATAGGAAATATCAGGAATAACCAGATCAATACCCAGCATCTCCTCATCTGGGAACATCAGGCCAGCATCGATAAGCAGTATTTCATCTCCGTACCGCACTACAGTCATGTTCTTACCGATTTCGCCTAAGCCACCCAGAGGGATAATTTGTAATTTTTGTTTTTCTCTTGCCAAAAATCACACCTCCATATTTATATTAATTTTTTATTATAACCTAGTATGCAAAACATTTTTCTCTAAGTCAAACCGTCCAATTATCCAAATTCGCAAAAAATGCATAACAAAATACAGTGTGTACACCGGCCACCCATTTTCTGTCCGCTATTTTCCCTAACAGAAAACTCCTCAGTGGCCGCCACACTGAGCACAAAAACTCCTTTAAAAATTGATCCGTTCTGCTCATTACATATAATTATAACATATATAACGGGCAAATGTAAACAAATTTACCATTCATCAAAATGAACTCTGTCGCTTTCATAAAGATCCCGTTCCTCATTATCCGGTTCTTCGGCATAGCCTAGAGCCAAAATAGAATGAGGCACAATGTTCTCCGGCAAAGCCATCAGCTCCTTGACCTCCTGCACTCTATCCTCACAAGGCCAACAACCCAGCCATACACTGCCAATGCCCAAATCCTGAGCAGCTAATACCATATTCTGAGTAGCAATAGAGGCATCAATAACCCAATACTCTGGAGCCTCCGGCAGGGCCCGCTCCAAATCACCACACACCAAAATACCCAAAGCAGCTCCTCTAAGAGGTGCTGCATAAAGACCATTGGCTACAGACAGCTTCCCCAGCAATTCCTTGTTGCGAATAACCACAAAGGACCACATTCTCTTGTTCATACAGCTAGGACCACTCATACCCGCCGTAAGAATCTTCTTAATATCCTCAAAGGTAATCCCCTCATCAGTAAACTCTCTTACACTTTTTCTTGTAGCCATTGCCTTTAATGTTTCCATATTCTGTACCTCTATTCAACGCATAATAATCAACTTATTTCACTATCAAATATTGTTGAAACCCTTTTATAGGTAGAATTTCTCAGAATTAATAATTCAACATATTCTTCATACATCTTAATTATAGCTTTTTTTGACAAATATGTCCATATAAGACAAAACGCGGTGGAGAAATAATTTTCTTCACCGCATTCTTTGGTTTAGGATATTTTATTTTATCAGATAACTACATGAGCTATCATATAGCCTACCACGCAGCCCACAACCACTGCAATCATACCAGGAATCATAAAGCTGTGATTCAGTATCAGACCACCAATCTTAGTAGTACCAGCTCGGTCAAAGCCGATAGTTGCCAGATCTGATGGATAATTTGGCAGGAAGAAATAACCATAAGCTGCAGAGATAAAGGACAAAATAACAATTGGCTCTGCCCCAATACCCAAAGCCATTGGGGTTACAATAGCAATAGCTGCACCCTGACTATTAATCAGTACAGAAGCTGTAAACAATACCACAGCATAAGCCCAAGGATAGGTCTGCACAGCTCCACCTAGTACCTCTTTGATTATAGGCATATGATGAGAGAAATAGGTATCTGCCGCCCACGCAACACCATAAACTGTTACCAAGGCTACCATACCAGCTCTAAATACATTACTGTTAGGAATATCCTTAGCCTTTACCTTGCTGCCCAGCAGGATAAAAGCACCAACCATCATCATAACCATCTGAATTACCAACACCATTGAAATTGGCTTAGATGGCGCTCCTGCACTAGCAGAAAAATGTGGTAACAAAGATGGCATATTGCCCAGACAGGTAATAGCCAAAATACCTGCAAAGAAAATATATACCGCACGATAAGCATACTTGGAAAGCTCCTGATTAGCCAGAGTTGCCCCCTCACCATAAACATAAGCTCTGTTTTCAGGATCCTTGATAAACTGCTGGAACCTCTCATCCTTTTCCAAATCCTTACCACGACGATAGCTCCAAATAGCCGCAGCCAATACACCACAGAAAGTAGATGGAATAGAAATCATCAGTACAGTACCTACAGTACAATCATAACCAGATGCTACCAAAAAGCCCACAATAGATACTACAGCTACAGAAACTGGTGAAGCAGTAATACCTACCTGAGAAGAAATAGAGGCTACCGCCATAGGACGCTCTGGGCGAATCCCCTGCCGAATAGCGATATCATAAATAATCGGCATAATGGTATATACTACATGGCCAGTACCGCAAAGTACAGTCAACAGCCAAGTAGTAATTGGCGCATAGATAGTAATGCGCTTCGGATTGGAACGCAAGAATTTCTCTGCATACTTCAGCATTACATTCAAGCCGCCAGCCGTTTGCAGCGTACCTGCACAGGTTACCACTGCCAAGATAATCAGCATTACATCAATAGGCGGTTTGCCTGGCTTATAGCCAAAGACAAAGGTAAAAATCACAACAGCAATACCATTAATTACTGCCAGACCTATACCGCCGTGACGAACACCAATCATCAGTCCCCCTAAAAGTACAATAAGTCCCAATAAAATTTCCATAAAAATCCTCCTTGCATTTGGGAACATATTCCCATTATTGTTCAAAAATGCGTCTACACTTTCTACAATATGGGTTTAACGAGGCGAGATATTTACTTCCCTCTGTAAAATACACAACTTTTTCTACTAACAGCGGACAAGCATATCAATCACTTCGACATAAACTACTATTCGACATAAATACAATTTATCCTGCCTAATATGAAAAAACTTTAACAAAATTGATATAAGTTAAAACATAAAAAATTCCAGCTAGTTATTACCAGCTGGAACTCTTCTTCGAATACATCCTTAAGCTACATATTCTACAATAGCTACTTCAGTCAAGGCTTCATCCAACTTATCAATAATTGTCTCTATACGAGCAACTGTTTTTCCGCTGTAAGACACTTCTCCACATTGATTACATTTGTGACAAGGAACATTTTTTATAATGATAAAATGTCCATTAACTTCAGTCATATAATTTGTATGCGATTCCACAAGGGTGCCTTTACAAAAAAAACATTTTCCCATTATAAATCAGTCCTTTCTTTTTCTGAAATCATCTGACCACAAAGTCTTATCTGGCTCATAAGCTGTTATAATCCACAATTTATCTTGCGTAACTCCTACAACTACATGAAATCTACGTTCCTTTGCAGTCATTCCCAACAGTAAACAAACCGGATTTGGATATGCTTCTGGGTAATCTTCGATTATCTCACCATTAGCAATAACTTCTTTTATTTCACGATACTTAATATTCCTTTGCTGAAATCTATGCATCATGTGTTGAGTTACCTCTATATTTTCATCATTAGCACACAACCCACGTATAAATTTTATATCCATTAACCTAAAACCCCTGCTTACCCCTAATTTACAGCAATTTTTTTCAGACTAAATACTTTATAATCCCATTTTCTCTAACCTGATACATTATTTGTCAATAAATCACTTTCTTAAAACACTAAAAATTAATAAACTTGTTTTAAGTTTAAAACAATATGTTTTAGATGTCAATATATTATATTGTTTTCTATCAAACCTCAATTAATATTACTTTAGAACCTTTTCTGCTGTGCATCGATTGTATAATCATTTCACCTATACTCTCCGCACTATCTGTAACATTTTACCTCAACAGCGTTTTCATATCATAACGCAGGCGCAGCAAAATGACAAAGGCGCTAACCAGCACCCCCGCATCAAGACTCACCCAATAAGAATACAAACCTATATTGAAACCATAGTCCAAAATATAGCCCACCGGCAGACAGATAAGCCAATAAGCTATTCCAGAAGCAATCAGTGTTGCGTTAACATCCTTCATGCCACGAGTAATCCCCTGACAAGGTGCACTAAGCATATCCCCCATCTGCCAAATACAGGCCAGCAAAATGAGCTGGGCCACCACTTCCGTAACCATCACATCATTTGAATACAGAGCAGCAATCTGATGACAGGTAAAAATTTCAATTATGATATAAACAATTCCTATAGTACAGCTCATTTCAAGGCAAATCCTAATATAATCCCTTACGGCCTGATAATTTTTACCGCCATATTCATAACCGATTAGAATAGTAGCCGCCATGGAAAATCCCATAGGAACCATATAAATCAATGTGGAAAAATTTACTGCTGCCTGATGGGCAGCCAATGCCGTTGTACCGAATTTTGCCACCAAGAATGCTGTAATAGAAAATACGCTTGTTTCCAGCATAATGGACAGTCCCAAAGGTATGCCAATACGCAGATATTCCAGATAGGAAATTGCCTTAGAATTATTTATCTGTCCAGTTGCCTTTTCTGATGTTTCATACCGAGAAGTTCCAAAGGCAAAAATTCCATACTCCTTAAACGGCGAACGACGGCAGACGTTATATACATACATAAATAAAATCAGCCAATAGGTAGCTGATGTAGTAATGCCAGCCCCGACTCCGCCAAACTCAGGCACGCCAAAAGCGCCAAAAATAAAGCAATAATTCAGCACCGCATTAACTGGCAGGGCAAACAGAAAAATTTTCATGCTAAGGGTTGTGTGTCCCAAAGTATCCACAAATGAGCGTAGAAGCACACTGGCGAAAATAGCCGGTACACCAAAGGCGATAGCGATCAGATACCCTATAGCAACATCATACACCCTAGGCTCCAGTCCCATATTGCCTAACAGCAAAGGCACCACCGCAAAACCAACCGACAGCAAAATTACATCAAAGATAAAACCAAGGCAAAATCCTTTGCGGACTACAGCCGTCACCTCTGTCTTGCCACCTTTCCCCAGCAAATTGGCAATCAAAGGCATAGCTGCCATCAAAATTCCCGAAACACTCGTTAGGACAATCATCCAGAGATTGCTGCCTGCTGCCACGCCAGCCAAATCCGCTGCACCATACTTGCCTGACATAGCCGTATCAAAAAAATTCATCCCCACAATTGCCGCCTGAGAAGTAATAATCGGCAACATCAAAGCCAGCAGCCTTCGAATCATCGGCCTGCTTTTTTTCTTAAAAATCAACATAATATCTCCTAAATTTTATCTCCTTACAATCCTTTTGCGAAAAATATTATAACAGATAATGACAAACACCGCAAAATAATGAACGACAAAACAAAATCCAATATGATAAACATCATGGCGGATGCGCTCAGCCCGCATTATTACTGACTTTATACAGAATTTCTGCATAAAGCGCATATTAGAGCTTTAAATTTGACAATAAAAAATTTTGAAAATATTTTTGTGTTTATTTATTGGACTTTTGTATTTTGCTACAGAACTTTCTAATTATTAGTCATAGCTGCATTAGAATTCTTATCATTTGTGTTCGTAAGAAATACATATTTACACTATGTACAGACTTTTGTCGCAGCATATTTATTCACATATATACCAAGGCCACAGTGCCGGAGCATAGCGCTTGTAAACTTGATAAAACTAATATATAATATGTTTAACTAAAGCAACATTCAGTATCCAATTCTAAAGAAAGCTGAAAAAGCAATAGCCACCCTCTCAAAATACCAACATAAAGTAAGGTGATTCCATAACTCTATGCTAGATTACACTTTCAAACACTTCTTATATCTCGCGAAAATAAATATAGGGACAAGGTGAAAAATCAATGGATAATTTTTCAAGAAAAAGGCGTTATCCCATTAATTCATTTATATTTAGGGTAAGTATTCATTACGATGACTATTTTCCCAAAGATAAGTTTTTATCCTATGTAGCAGATGAGGAATTAATTAATTCTTGCACAGAATGCAAAGATACTTGTCAGTACTATCTGGATATTACGCTGCCTTACGAATACAGGTATAAATATCTTCAGGAAGACATAACAAGTATTTTCCCCAGCCTGCTCCATATCAACACTGGAGTCATTAGCTATGAGCTGTGCAGGCCCAAAGATATAGACCAGTAAAAGATAATTCTACTAACTCTATGTAAATAACAACTTTCAATCTATATAACATAAAAACACCAACATATACCGTCAAACAATGTGGTGCCTCCATAAGATTAGATTTTAGATCTAACTTCATGTGATCACTACACAAAGATGATATATGTTGGTGTTTTCTTTACAGCAACAACTTTATATATACCATATCAAAATGTTTTGTAATATACGGTTTTATATCGTCCATGACCTGCTGCATAAATGTTTTTTTCGCAAATCCGCCATATTCTTCTCCTATCATGCGTTATTGCAACACCTTGTTCATCAACTCCTGATAACTATCCACATGGTCATATGTCACAAGACCATCGGACAATTTTGCGAAGAGCTTCTTTGCACAGTCAATCTTGGACTTCTCGATTGGCCGCAGGTTCAGACTCTCCATCGTGCCTTTGGTTTCCGCCACAAAGTAGATGTGCTTCACCTTGCCCTCATGAAACACGATTGCCCAATCCGGGGAATAGTGTCCCACAGGAGTCGGAATAAAGAAGCCTTTCGGTAGCTTTGCATAGATAAAGACCTCTTCCGCACCATCCAGATTTTCCGCAAACTTGCGCTCCACGCTCTTTTCTGCTGTGCCATCGGTGAAAATGTAATCCTGAATCGCCTTTTGTGCCTTGTAAGCCTTATCCATCGTCAGAGCGTGTTTCTCTGCCGTAAAGATGCTACTGTCATAACTGCCCTCAATGGTATCATAGGTAATATGCTCCACGATCATCGTAGCTTTCTGTTCCTTGATAAGACGTATCGTCTTGGTAATAAACTCTTCTGGGTTATGCCGGTACATAGCAAAGGTAGTCGACTTGACACCCTGCAAAATGCGAGCTACCGTGCAGCGGGTCAGCGTTGTACCCTCTGCGATTTTACCGATCAGGTCATACTCCACCTGACTGGTATGCGTATTTTTCAGTACAGCTGTCCTGCTTTTTGCATCATAGAAACTGTTGCCCTCCCGAATCATGTCGGCATTAAGGGTATCTTTCTGCTCGGCATGGTTAACAGTATATTGCAGGTGGCTGACATACAATTCACTATCGATATGCGCAATTGACTTCTGTATAAGTTCCTCAGAATCAAAATCCACCGTATAGGCATACTTGTGATTGATGGTCTGCCAGAGCTTTTGGAACTCTGTTTTTTCAAACCGGTCGTTAAGAGGATTTTCCAGCACTTTCGGCTTATTGCCATCCTCGAACATGGATTTAAGCATACTATCATCATAAATTGCCTGAACCAGCGTATGCACACCCTCTTCGATAGATTTCAGAGTCTCCGGTACGGGTGCAAGCGTTCCGGCCTGCACATCATCTCGATAGTCTTGCGTAACATTATCTTGCTCATCCACATAGTTGTTGCGGACAAGATACTGATAGATTGCCCGTGCCTGACGGTCATCCACTTTGACGGTTTTTCCATCGAGCTTGATGGTCTTTCCAACAAAGTAGTCGATATCTGCCTTGCGAGGACGGTCATACAGCACAGCTTCGGTCTGCTTTTGCAGCCCGTCCACAAATCCTGCGTAGCTCTCGCTTGCAATAACAGTCAGGACATTGATATCCTGCACCTTATCGCCTAGAACCTCGGCATCCATGCGGTTGCCGTCTTTGTTGACGCACAGACGCAGTCCACGGCCTACTTCCTGCCGCTTCTGCGTGGTGCTATCACTGTGTTTCAGGGTACAGATCTGGAACACATTCGGGTTATCCCAGCCCTCACGCAGGGCAGAGTGGGAGAAGATAAAACGAGTCGGCTCTTCAAAAGACAGCAGCCGTTCCTTATTTCTCAAAATCAGATCGTAGGCTGAAATGTCATCAGACATATCCGTGCCACGCTTAACGGTACTGTTGATGCACTGTCCTTTCTTATCAATGCTGAAATAGCCCTTATGCACATCATGTACATCGGTGGCATCCAAATAGGCAATATACTCCGGGTCAAAAATGGAACGATATTCGCTCATTACAGACATGTATTCCTGTTCAAAAATCTTGCCATACTCGCCCAGAAGCTCATTCCCGTCCTCATCATACTGACGGTATTTTGCCACTTCGTCAATGAAGAACAGAGAAAGTGTCTTGATACCAATTTTGAACAGCTCCTGCTCTTTTTCAAAGTGGGAAATGATTGTCTCCCGAATCTGCACTCGGCGCATATCCTCCTCAGAGACATCGCCGGTTACATCACCTTTGCAGATGGTATCGCCATTGGTAAATGTCACAACGCCAGTGATCGGGTCAATTTCAGAAACGACAAAGCCCTTATACTGCTCCATCTCTCCGGAGATATAATAGAGATTATCACTCACATCCAATGTACGAAATTCCCGCTTTGTACCGCTCTGGACTTTTACTTCCAACTCCACTTTTGCCCGAGGCGGATTCTTGGAGGAGATAATGATGCTTTCCAGATACAGATATTTGTCTGTACCACGCAGGTTCTTGACCTCAAAGCCCTTGACCTCGATTTTCTTGACCAGCCGCTTGTTGTAAGCATCCAGTGCATCCAACACATAAATCAGGTTGTGCTGCTTGGCATGAGTAGCGGAGTAGTTCAGCGTGAACAGGGGATTGAATTTCTTCAACGCTTTTTGGGTAGCAGAATCTTCCCTACCCATCTTCTGCGGCTCATCCAGAATCAAAATCGGGCGGTTGGCCGCAATCACATCAATTGGGCGGCGGGAGCCGAACTCATCCCGCTTGGTATAGATAATGCGTGCAGCAACATTACCTTTGCGGCCTTCCACATTCTTGTCCTCGTTCATAGAAGCAGCAAAGGCCTGGGTATTGATGATCATAACATTGATGCCTGAATTGCTGGAGAATGAATCCAACTGGCTCAGGTTGCTGCTATTGTAGATAAAAAACCGTGCTTTTTTGCCATAGCACTCCATGAAATGATCGGCGGTGATCTCAAAATACTTCTTTACGCCCTCACGGATAGCAATGCTGGGCACAACAACGATAAACTTGCTCCAACCATACCGCTTGTTCAGCTCAAACATGGTCTTGATGTAAACATAGGTCTTGCCGGTACCGGTCTCCATTTCAATGTCCAGAGAACATCTGCCGAGCGGTGCCACCAGCTTATCCGACTGATGAATATTGCTTTCCGCCTGCAATGCTCGGATATTCTGCACCAAGTCCGCATCGATCAGTTGCAGGGCTTCATTTTTGAAGCCGGAATCGTTGATCAAATCCTGCAATTCCAACTGTGCAGCGTCCTCGTCCATCGGTACAAGGCTCAACTGCTGAGGCTTTGCAGACAGGCTGCCCATATCACGCAGATAGGACACGCCCGCATTGTAAGGCTGCCCCTGAAAGACACGAGCCACGGCATCCACGGCATCGGTCTGGTATTGCTGAATCTTAAAACTAAACTTCATCTTTGTGGTTTACCTCCTGCTCCAGCATCAGGAAACGGTCAAAATCGCTCTCATACAGGCGATCCTGAATGATGCGGTACTTTTCATATTCCGTTTCCGCATGGAGTTTTGCCTGTTCTGCGCTGATTTTGCCCGGCCCGGTCAGCAGCTCGTTGCCGTTGAACTCCAGAAAACCGTCCAGCCGCTTCGCCCAGTCCTCCATGCTCATGGGGATTTTGCGCTCAGCCTGCAGCTCGGCATAATCCAGATAGAGCGACACAATACGCTCCAGATAATTCATTTCTTCTTTGCTCAGGTAATTCTTTGCAATCGACACATCTGCTTTCAGGATTTTCCCATCCGGAGCATTCTCCCATGTAGTCAATCCCATGTGTTTCTTGTTGGCATCCGCCCGCTCCACGATCAGCTCCGCCGCCGTGTGGCGGTGGACGGCATAGTGCATCTTGTTCTGCACCGTCTGGAAAAACAGACGAGTGGTCTTTGCATACTTATCATAGTCAAACGCAGTGGCATATAAATCCGTCACTTTCTGATAGAATTTTCGCTCAGACAGACGAATCTCTCGAATTTGCTGCAACTGCCGGTCGAAATATTCATCGGTGAACATATGGCCTTTTTTCAGGCGGTCAACGTCCATCGTCCAGCCCTGAATGGTGTGGTCTTTGACGATCTGCCCAGCCCACTTGCGAAACTGCACAGCCCGCTGGTTGTTCACCTTGAATCCTACGGCAATAATTGCCTGCAAATTATAATGGTTCGTATTATAGTTTTTTCCATCTGAAGCAGTTATTAAGTATTTCTTAACAACTGCTTCCTCCCGCAGCTCTCCATCCTCAAAAATCCGCTTCAGATGTTGATTGATCGCTGCAACCGAAACATCATACAATGCCGCCATCATCTTCTGCGTCAGCCAGATATTCTCATCCTCGTAGCGCATTTCAAAGCTGGCATCACTCTCACCAGTAGAGGCAACAAAAGTCAGGTATTCCGCTGCGGAGCTGCGAATGGCAAGTTCTTTTTTCTTCTTATCGTCCATATCACAGCACCTTCCTTACAGTATCAGGGCTATATGTCTCGAAAATCTGCTCGAAGTTTGTAGCTACGCTGTCATTTGCCATACTGCTGTCACGGAAAACGACATAGTAAGGCTTCATCTGGGCAATGGCCTTAACGGTTTCTTCAGTCACATCATGGTCGAAGCAGGCTAGCAGGAAGCCATCTGCTACGTCGAATACCTTTTTGCCTGCAATCTCTTTCGTTTCGATGGAGCTAGATAGCAATACACCCAAATCCAGCATCACCTGGAATAGTAAATCCTCCGGGGTACGGTTTTCCTTCACGTTGTCCACCAGAGAGAACAGATCCTGCTGATCGACTTCATCCGGCGTGTAGTACACAGGCTTCATATTGCTTTCGTCCAGACGCAGGCAGCGAAAACCGATGTCCAAATCATCCGGAGCCGTCAGACCGGCATCCTCCTTAATCTTTTTACCTGCACGGCGGATACGCTCCTTGCCTATTTCGCAGATATTTTTATAGCCTGCTTTGTATGCCTCGCTCTTTTCATCCGTTTTCTCTGGCAATTGCACCAGAATAAACTTGCGGTGTCCACCGTCTTCTGCATTTAATTTCATAACAGCGTGGGCGGTTGTGGCAGAGCCTGAAAAGAAATCTAAAATGACATCACTTTCTTTAGCACAAAGTGAAATTAATTGCTTCATCATCTCCATTGATTTTGGAAATTCAAAAACTGCTCTGCCAAACATTTTATCAATCATTTTTTTGTCAGAAGCTGTATCTGCAAATACAAAATTGTCAAATACACTTTCACTATCTTCTGTTAGGTATGATTTCATACCGGGTGCAGTATTCTCGTCACCATACCAAATCAAGTCTTCCTTTTGTAGTCGAAGTAATTCTTCATAACTTTTTCCCCAACCACGATTTGGAATAGGACACTCCTTCCCAGTATGCGGATTGATAATAGTGTAATTCTTCGGTCCATTACTTCGAGATAAATCAGCATCTTTAAATACGCCTTTGTCATCTACCTTGTTCCACCTACTTAAATGAGCATACTTCGGTCTGCTATACATTTCCATAATTTCTTCTCTAATAATATCAAGCGGCAATCCTTTATCTTTTAATTTATTGAAAGTAGCATTGATGTCAGCAGCACCTTTTTTCTTCGTTCTCCAGCTACCTTGTTTTTCATTTAAAACAGTAATATCTTTAGCATAAATTAAGACAAATTCAGTTGATATGCCCACATACTTACTTTGATTTTTCATTGAGTTGTTTTTATGTATTATGTGAGCTATAAAGTTTTGATTTCCATATATTTCATCACAGCATTTTCTTAAATTATCCACTTCATTGTCATCAATAGAAATAAAAATAACTCCATCGTCTGACAAAATGTCTTTGGCTAGTTTTAACCTTGTATAAATCATATTGAGCCAATCTGTATGGAAACGCCCATTGCTCTCAGTATTGTTCACAAGCCGGTTGCCTTCTTCGTCATACTGACCGCTGTTTTCCATATATTCGTCAGCACTCTGGGCAAAATCATCCTCATAGACAAAATCGTTGCCGGTGTTGTAGGGCGGATCAATATAAATCATCTTGACCTTACCCAGATAGGTCTCCTGCAGGAGTTTCAGCACTTCCAGATTGTCGCCCTCGATGTAAAGGTTTTCGCTGTCAAAGCCGCCGGGCGTGCCATCCTTACCCACGCTGTCCACCACCACCGGACGCAGCGTTGCCGTAATGGGTGCATTAGCCGCCAGCATAGCCTTTTTCTTGTCCGGCCATGTAAACTGATAGCGTTCCTCCCGACCATCCACGATAGATTCGGAAAGTTCCTGCCGCAGAACGTCAAAATCAATGGCGTGTTCCACCTTGCCGTCACGCTTTACCTCAGTAATTGCATTTGGGAATAGCTTGCCGATTAGCTCTATATTTCTCGCCACGCCGTCAAGGCTGTGCATTTTAAGTTTGTCCATTTTAGGTTTCCTCCAAATTTTTAGATGTAAAAAGCTCTTTCAATGCTTCCGCTATCTCTTGAGGGGTCATTAAAGCTGTAGTCATTGCCTTACGATCTGCAATGATAGGGCTGTATTCAACGACCTGTTTTTTCGTCAGATTATGCCATATCGGAAGAATCGTTTTCCCATTAACTGTTTCTACTTGGAATAACCCATTCAATTCAGCTTTTGTCCAGTATTTATACTCTGCAATATAATTGGGCGATAGCACTACAACGCCATATCTCGATTTGGCCAACCCTTTATCAATTTTCTCACGCATCGAATCGCCCCACTTGAGCTTGTCTGTGTCGTACCATACTTTAAGCCCTTGGTTGCGTAACGCTTCGACAAACTCATCCACGAACGATTCTTTGTCCTCATATGCGTGGGAAACAAAAACATCATATTCCTCATCAGACAATGTCTCGTTTGCTATTGTGGCTGGAGATTGTAATAATTGTTGCTGAAGTCTCTCTATTTTTGCTTCATAGGAAGCCTGTACTTTTCGATTTATATCGTCCTGTTTTCGTTGCTCTTTTTGCTGTTCCTTTTGTAGCTTGAGGTATGCATCGGCTCTCTTTTTTCGTTTTTCTGCTATTTTCTTTTCAAGTTCAGCACTATCATTGCCCTTTTTTGCTTGGTCAGACTCACAAGAAGCAATCTGACGCATTTTGCTGTTAAGCGTAGATTGCGATATATGACTTGTTATGCTTTTCTCCAGAGAGTTGATTTTACTTTGAAGCTTAGCCACTTCTTTATCTTTCGTTGCTTTTTTCTTTTCAAGATCAGCGATTTCCTTATCTAAGCTATTTACAGTCCTTTGGTATTGCTCACTTGACATATCAAAAACTCACCATCCTATCTCTACTATAATTGTCCCTGCAAGCTTTTCATCTGCTGTATCACTTTGTACACAGTTTTAACCCCCGTAAGTCTCGATTTCTCAGTTTCAAAAACTTGAATTTTCTCTCTACCGTGAATTCAAATACGTAATCGGATTCTGCGCCGACTGATTTAACTTCAGTCTGGCTATCGACTTTCCAATGTAGAACTCTTCATTCTCATCCAGGGGAAATCCATGCTCATATCTTTCATCCACAAAGAATAATCTGTTTTCAGTTTTCGGTGTAAGCACAATATCCTGTCTTGGAAGTCTGTCCTTTGCCTCTTTGCAAACAAACCACTCTGATGGCTTATACACGGCAACAATCAATGAATTATAAACGCCGAAAACATACTCCATTGTCTTTACTTTTTCTTTTGATACTCTCCAGACACCACGAACAACATCATATAATAGCTTCTCGTCCATGTCTATGTGGTAAAGCCTATTTATTTTTATAACAAGAATTCTGTGCTTGATGTCTTTTTCTTCAAGTTCAACAGCACCATTTATTCTTGCATACTCATCAACCGTTAAAGCCTCTGATGAATGATGCCCAGCAACAATGTTTGTTAGTCCCACATCACTAACATAGTTGAATGCATTGATCAGTGACGCCTCTGCAGCAAACGCCTCTTCTTCGGTTAAGTTTGCATTTATAATTATCTTTTCAACTTCAAGCCCAGCATCCTTGATATCTGCGATAATCTTCAGTTTCAACTTCTCACTATCCGGACTGCCCAGGCTTTCTTTTTCATGTTCAAATACTCTGTTTTTCGTACCTTTTCCAATATAAAAGATTTGCCTACTGCGTGGATCTATGAGTCCGTACACATAATAATCTCCAAGTGAAAGAAGGCTCTTCTCTGAAAATCTATCCGTATAACTCACCACCTATTCGTTGCTTTTTTTCTGCTCTCCGTCTGGAAAGATAACTGACTGTTCAACTACGGATTGTACACAAAACACACTTTGTACACAGTTTTAACCTATGTAAATCCTTATTTATGCGGGTTATAAGGGCTACTGTTTCCACATGGCTGGTTTGAGCGAACATATCTACCGGCTGGATTTTTTCTGCTTTATACCCCAGCTTTTCCAAAATCTCAATGTCCCTGGCCAGTGTTGCAGGGTTGCAGGATACATAGACGATTCTCTTTGGTTTCATATTGGCAAAGGTTTTGAGTACCTGCTGGGTACAGCCTGCTCTTGGTGGGTCCACCACCACTACATCCGCCCGAATACCCTGCTGATAGAGCCGTGGCATCACCTTAGTACAATCTCCCACAATAAATTCCGCATTGCGAATATTGTTTTCCCTAGCGTTTTTCTGGGCGTCCCGAATAGCTGGACTTACAATCTCTACACCATAGACTTTTCTCGCCCTTTGAGCTAAATAAAGACTAATAGTTCCAGTGCCGCAATAAGCATCAATAACAATTTCCTGACCGGTAAGCTGGGCATATTCCAAAGCCTTGGCATATAGCCTTTCCGCCTGTCTGGTATTTACCTGGAAGAAGGAACGAGCAGACACATTAAAAGCAAATTTATCCAATCCTGCCTTAATAGTAGGTCTGCCCCATAGCACCTTGGTTTCCCGTCCCAAAATCACATTATTTCTATAGGTCTGAATATTCTGCTGCAGGCTTACCATATTAGGCAGACGGTTACGCAGCATTTTGATAATCTCTTTTTCCTTTGACAGTTTAGGAGTAGCAGTTACCAATACCACCATCAGCTTGCCCTTGATGCCAGTACGAGCCACCACATGACGCATTACCCCTGTATGCCTATCTTCATCATAGACAGGAATTCCCAGCTTTTCTATAACTTCACGCACAGCAGTAATGGCATCGTTATTTACCTGCTCCTGAATCAGACAATGAGAAGTATCTATAATACGATGCGTTCCCTTGGCAAAACAGCCAATAATAGTCTTGCCTTTTTCTCGTCCTACAGGGAAGGCTACCTTATTGCGATAGTTCCAAGGATTCTCCGCCCCCAGAGTAGGCAATGCCTTTAGATTTTTCTGATGACCGATTCTTTCCAAGGCATCCTGTACCTGCTGCTGTTTCAGCTTTAACTGTCCTTCATAGGAGATATGCTGCAGCTGACAGCCACCACAAGCTTCATAAATAGGACATTCAGGCTTTACTCTATCCTCACTTGCTTCTATCACCTTCAAAAGTTTGCCAGCAGCATAGGTCTTTTTGACTTCTAAAATTTTTACCTTAACCTTTTCCTGAGGCAATGCTCCCGGCACAAAGACGGTAAAACCATTATAACGGCCTACACCTTCACCACTGCTGCCCAAACTTCCTATTTCAATCTCGTATTCCTTGCCTGCCTCTACAGGTATTTTTGCCATGTTCTCTCCTCCACAGTCTATATTTTCACTGACAAATCCAACTTACATATATTTTCCACTAAATTCGGACACCTCGTTCAACTACTATATTATAAACAAAAAAATTCGCCTTTACAAGCAGAGGCCCAGTCCTTAGACCTTACACCTCTGCCTGCAAGACGAGTTTAATTTTGTTTATTTCTTTGCCTTGAAATGTACCTGGAACAGCAAATCCGTTGGCTTATCCAACAGCAGCTTGGCTCCGTTCTCCAACAGCTCTTCCTTTTGGCGGAAGCCCCACAGAACGCCTACTGGTAAGAACCCCGCATTAACTGCTGTCTGCATATCCACGCCGCTATCTCCTAGATATGCTACCTTGTCCGGCTCTACCCCTAATTCCTTGGTAATCTCCAGCACAGTAGTAGGATCCGGCTTGCGAGGATGCCCTGGCCTATCCCCAATCACCATTTTGAAGGTGCCTGGCTCAAAGAGAATATTAATAATGGTCTTAGCCGCTTCCATTGGCTTGTTGGTACATACCGCCATAGGTATTTCCTTTTCCATCAGTTTGGCCAGCATATCCCTGATACCGCTATAGGCTCTGGTTTTATTCAGCACCTTGCCATTATAAATAGCCCGAAACTTAGCCAATGCCTTTTCATAAAACTCCTTGTCCTGAGCTAGCTTCTCTGGCAAAGCTCTCTCCACCAGTTTAGCGACACCGTTGCCAACAAAGTATTTATACTTCTCTACATTATGGACAGGCAAATCATAGGCTATCAGCATTTCATTACAGCTATCAGCCAGATCATCTATTGAATTAATCAACGTTCCATCCAAATCGAATATTGCAGCTTCGTATTGCATAAAAATCTGCCTCTTTCCTAAAATTTCTCATTATTCTATATTCGCTATAGATAAGCAAAATCCTCTTTTTGGCAGAAATTACTTCCAATTATTTTACATATCTCAATTTTTTTCAATTAACGCTATCTGCCTGACGCAATATTTTCCACACTTGAGTCTCTCTCTCCGTTAAGCCTGTGGCAGATTTTTTGTGATGTCTAGCTGCCACTTTGGCCTCTGACACCATGCCAATATCCATCAACATTTCACCGCTAATCTCTCCGTGATGATAATAACGATACAAAAATCCCCGAATATAGCTCTGAGAATCACATCGTCCATAACGTCTGGCCCAAATAGGATGAATCTTGTCCAAAATAACCGCCCAGGTTTTACGAATAGGCCCCATCTGCTTGCCCCGTCCTATATCGTGCAAAAGACAACAGCGCAAAAGCAAATTTCGATTTTCCTCATTATCCTGACAGCTATCCCACAGGGCTTCCGCTGTATACATTACTTGCAGGCTGTGGCGCTGATCCCCTCTATTCATACCATAAAAAAGTTCTCTTGCCTTTGGTGGCAAAATCTTCTCTATGCGCAAACGCTCTTCACTATTAGGGCCTTGGGCCATAACCCCTGCCACAAACTGCTTTATTCTATAAAACATAAGGTTTCCTGCCCTTCACCTAAAAGAGGCCGCCCCTTCATCTGTAATCCTAGGAAAACATTATTAACCATCATGCCTTCCATAATCACTGAAGCAGCTGCCCCTTTTTCATTTTACTTAATGAAAACCAATTCCTTGTAGCCTTTTTCCTGTCTGTAAGCATCCGCCTCCAGTTCCAGGCAGGCAGACATGGCCAGTTCACAGGTTTTGCCCTGATTTCTCAGATCCTGCACCAGCTTGATAGCCTCCTGCTGTTTGCCAGGAACATAGGCCACATAAACATCCTTGGCAATTACAGGCTTGGCCAATCCCTGTCGTTCCAAGGAAAGCAGGATTCGCTCAATACCTACCGCAAAGCCAGTTGCTGGCAATGCCCGACCAAAATCCGTCAACATATGGTCATAACGGCCACCGCCGCAGAGAGGATAGCCCAACCCTGGAGTATAAGCCTCAAATACCATGCCGCTATAATAGCTGAAATCTCTAATAACACCCAAATCGAAGGTAATATACTGAGCTACACCATAGGCCTCCAGTAATTCATAAATCTCGGTCAAATTATCCAAAGCCCGGCGGGACTGCTCATTCATGGCCATATTATAGGCCTTATCCAGCACCTTCCTATCGCCGTGAAGCAAAGGCAGCTGCTTTACCATAGCCTTGGCGGCCTCTGGCAGCTCTGTATTGTCCACAATAGCATTCAAAGCCACCAAATCACGACTTTCGATGGCCTGCTTTATCTGCTCCTGCTGCTTAGGCAGAATACAGCACTGCTGCATTAAGCCGTTAATAAACTCTACCTGGCCCAGACAAATCTGAAAATCCTTTAGCCCTGCCTCCTGCATAATGGAAACAGCCAAAGCTATAACCTCTGCATCAGCTGTTGCCTTAGAACTGCCAATCAGCTCCACACCAGCCTGATGAAATTCACACTGCCGGCCAGTCTGAGTCTTTTCGTATCTGAAAACACTGCTGATATAGGACAATTTGTATGGCAGCAAATCATCCACCAATCTGCTGGCCACTACACGAGCAATAGGAGTAGTCATTTCATACCGAAGGGCCATAGTACGATTCTCTTTGTCAAACAACTTGAACATCTTTGATTCAAGATTGCTGCCATTGCCCATAGTAAGGGTGTCCAGAAACTCAATCGTAGGAGTAGCTACCTCATCATATCCCCAGCGCTTGAAGGTTTCCGCGATTTTTTCCTCAATAGCCCGCTTCTCTGCTGCTTCTCTAGGCAAAAAATCTCTGGTGCCATATGGTATTTCCAAAACTAAATCCTTGTTGCTCATGTTACAAAATCTCCCTTAAAACCATTGGTTATCCGTTATTTTTCCGACTCATCCAGTCCAAGACGGTCAAAAACCAGATTATAGCCGTCTGCGCCGTAATTAAGACATCTCTTTACCCGGCTGATAGTTGCCGTACTAGCTCCTGTGCGGCTAACTATTTCATCATAGGTATGACGATTCTGCAGCATCTTGGCTACCTCCAGACGCTGAGACATGGCCTTCAGCTCGCTAATAGTGCATATATCCTCAAAAAACTGATAGCACTCATCAATCGTTTCCAGTTTCAGCACTGCTTTGCACAGCTGGTCATTCAGTTCATCTTTTAGCTTTGGATTTACCACCTAAGCCACCTCCTATATCTCCATTACTTTCATGCTTTACATTACGAAAATCAACAAAATATATTATAGCATACTACTTTCACAAAATAAAGCGTTAAAATTAATTTTCCATGATATTCATAAACTGCTCCTGATATTGCAGCCGCAAAGCTGGCAAAACCCTGCTCATATATTCCGGCCTATCCACAGATTCCAGGGCTGCCCTTCTGGCCTGCAGCAAAATATCTATATCCCGCTCCACATCAGCCATTTTCAAATCCGGTAAGCCATGCTGCATAGAGCCAAAGAACTGTCCTGGTCCTCTCAGCTTCAAATCCTCCTCAGCCAAAACAAAACCGTCGGTAGTGCTCTCCATAATCTCCATTCTGCGGCGGGCATTTTCTGTTTTCCCATCTGATACCAGAATACAATAGGAAGCATATTCTCCTCGTCCAATACGTCCTCGTAGCTGATGCAGCTGAGACAAACCAAATTGCTGGGCATGCTCCACCACCATAATACTGGCATTAGGCACATTAACGCCTACCTCAATAACTGTGGTAGCTACCAAGAGCTTTATCTTCCCTTGATAAAACTCCTCCATAATGGCTTCCTTTTCCTTCTGCTTCAACTTGCCATGAACCAGACCGCAGGAAATGCCTGCAAATATTCCCTGGGACAATTCCTCATACACATCCTGAGCTGAGGACAATCTACTTTCCTCCTTGGATTCAATCAAAGGACACACCACATAGGCCTGCCGTCCCTTGGCAATTTCTTCCAGCACAAATTTGTAGATAAGTTCTCTCCTATCCTCCCCCCGGACAAAGGTACGAATTGGTTTTCGCCCCGGGGGCAGCTGATGAATCATTGATACATCCAAATCCCCATATACAGTTAATGTCAAGGTTCGAGGTATAGGAGTAGCCGTCATAACCAGCACATCTGGCAGAGCATCTCCTTTTTGTTCCAGCAAGGCTCTTTGATTAATACCGAAGCGATGCTGTTCATCTGTAATGGCCAAGCCCAAGGCAGCAAACTGCACCTCATCCTGAATCAGGGCATGGGTACCAATTACAATATCAATTTCATGCTTAGCCAGCTTTTCGTAAATTCCCCGGCGTTTACCTATACTAAGCCGACCGGATAAAAGGGCCACTCTTACCCCCAATGGCTCCAGCAGGCGGCAAAAATCCTCATAGTGCTGATGAGCCAGTATTTCTGTAGGAGCCATCAAAGCCCCCTGAAAACCATTTTCCACAGTTTTTACCAATGCCAGCATAGCCACCACTGTTTTGCCAGAACCCACATCACCCTGCAGCAGCCTCCGCATAGGTACATAACGCTCCATATCATTACAAATATCCTGCCAAACCTTTTGCTGGTCATCTGTCAGCTGAAATGGTAAAGCCTGAAACAACCGTCTTACCAAATAGCCATTAACACGATGACAGATACCCTGTCTCTGCTCCTGACTTTGTTTTTTTAACAGCAGCAGGCCACATTGTATTAAATACAGCTCCTCAAAAGCCAGCCGATATCTGGCCTGCCTTAAAGTCTGGACATCGGTAGGATAATGAACCTGTCTAACGGCCTGATTTCGCTCCAGTAAATGATATTGCTGACAAATATCTGCAGGAATTACCTCCGGCAGTTCCCAACTATCTTTCTGAGAATTATCTGCCATTCCCTCCAGCAGTTGAGTCGTAAGCTGCCGCATGAATTTTTGATTTATTTTATCCGTGATGCTATATACAGGCAAAATACCACATTTGTCCTCTGTTCCATCCTCCTCAGTGAGAATTTCCCAAGAAGAAAGCTGACTCATGGCAAAACTGCCCTGCCCGCCATAGGCATAGGTAATTTTGCCTGTAGCAAAAATCCTACTGCCTACCTTTAGCTTGTCCTTAAGAAATTTCTGATTAAACCAGGTAATTTGCAAATACCCTGTACCATCCGAAATAAAGGCAGTTAAAATAGTCATGCGCCGTCGTGCCGCCTGCCGTTCCTGAACCCCTGTAATCACTCCTGATACAGTAGCAGTTTCCCCAGCCTGTAGATTGGCTATGGTCGTAACCACGCTTTGATCTTCATAGCTGCGGGGAAAATATGTAAGCAGGTCAAAGAGGGTGCAGATTCCCATATGCTGCAACTGCTGCAGCTTTCTGGGGCCTACACCCTTCAATATATCTATTGGTTCTGTCAAATCCATATGCAAAAAATCTCCTAGTGACCGATAAACATGGCGATGCTGACAAAAATTACCACCATCAGGGCTGTCAAAGCCACGAAACCACCAATGAGCTTAGGCCAATTGCCTTTATCCTTCAAAAATTCCATAGCATCACTTTCCGCCGATGCGGCAGATGACTTTTTGACAGGCTTATCTGAGGCAGTTTTCCTTGTCTCTTCATTGGCATTGCCAGCTATATTTTGTTCCTTTTGGCTAGCCTCATATCTTTCCAAGGCCTCCAGATCAATAACAGTCATAACCGCTCCGGAACCAGCCTGCACATGTCCACTGGCAGGCTCTATTTTTTTACCCTCCAGTCCACCGCAGATAATAATCGGCGTAATTGGATTAATATCCCTTTTTTTCAGCTCTGCCAGATTAAATTCTGCAATCATATCTCCGGCCTGAACTCTGTCATTTACCTTGACATGAACAGCACAGCAATCCTTCTGCATTTTACTATCAACACCCAGATGCACTAGAATCTCCAATCCATCATCTGTAGTGAAGCCAAAGGCATGCTTATCCTCAGCTACCACGCTTACATAGCCATTAACTGGACTGAACATAGTTCCATCCTCTGGCACAATGGCTACGCCATCTCCCATCATTCGCTCTGCATAAATGGGATCAGGCACCTGACTCAAATCTACAACGCTGCCAGTCATTGGCGCAAATATAGAAATACTGTAACGATTGTCCCCCATAATCCTTCACCCTAATCTCTATTTATTTTTTCCTGTATGAGCTGCATAGACCACAAATTCCTTATCTCCATCCAGTCCTAACAGATTATTTATCTCTACATCATTAAAATGCCCAATAGCGCAAGTACCTACATCAATGGTATAGCCTGCCAGATAAAGGTTCTGACACACATGGCCTGCATCTATATACAAATACTGCAAGGCTCTGCCACCAAAAGCATATTCCATACGCTCCAGCACTGCTGCCCAAATAAAGGTAACGGCAGACTGGTTATACATATTCACCTTGTTAAAGCCAGCAGCCAGCTTTTCTTTTACCTGTGGCCCCAGCTCTATAGGCAGCAAAGCGTGCTCAAGGGCCAAAAAACGATATAAACCAGGCTCCAGCCCCTCCACCTTGTCAATATAAAGATAGGTTTCAAAGGCATTGCGAGCACCAGCAGAAGGCACAGTTCGCTTGGTAGCACCACCCTGCATAACCATTTTTACTCCCTGGGTACACCAGAGAAGATAGCTTAATTCCTTCATAGTCAATGGCTCTGGGCTATATTCCCGCACCGTAGACCTAAGCTCCATCAGCTCCAAAAAGCTTACCTGATGATCCTCCAAAAAATCCGGCTCTGGCAACGGAATCAGCTGTGCCTCGGGAGGATATGGCTTCTGAATAGGGGGAGCACCTAGATGCTTCACCTTTGCTGTATGCAAATTGTTTTTGACCAACCCATTTTCTCTAAATTTGTGGAATAATTCCATATCCATAGCCTACCCCGCCTTACTTTATAAAAAACGCACATAACATACTAATTTTGTCACATATATATTATAGCAAAATTTTTTCTCTGATAAAAGATAAAAAAATAGCGGATAGACCGAAGCCTGTCCGCTATCTATAAATTGAATTAAATCTTTTTGGCAGGGAACCTGTTCTTCAAAACAACCCACAATGGGCTGGCTACAAAGATGGAAGAATAAGAACCACTGAAGAAACCTATCAGCAAAGCGAAGGAGAAATCCTTGGTGGTATCTCCCCCGAAGAAGTACAAAGCAAAGGTTGTAAACAACACGGTAAATACTGTGTACAAGGAACGGGTAAGAGTCTGATAGATACTTCTATTAGCCAGCTCGTTCAAATCTCCGCCTCTCTTGAAGTGAAGGCGCTGATTCTCACGAATACGGTCAAATATAACAATGGTATCGTTGATGGAATAACCGATAATGGTCAAAATCGCTGCCACAAAGCTGGAATCCACCTGCTTCTGCAGGAAGGAGAACACTGACAAAACAATCAATACATCATGTATCAAGGTCAGAATTGCCGCTACACCAAAACGCCATTCAAAGCGATAGGATACGTAGAGAATAATCAAAATCCAGGAAATAACTGTGGCCATCAAAGCATCAGTTATCAGCTCGCCGCCAATAGTGGCACCAACCTTTTCCTCACGGAGAACAGTATAATCGCCAATCTCATCCTTTAGGCTGGCCATAACAGCCTTGCGTTCATTCTCCTCCAGATCCATAGTACGAATCATTACATCCTTGGATGCCTCTACATTGCTAGCATCACCAGACAGCTGAATAGTAGCATTATCCAGATTGTATTCTCGCAATACATCACGAACCTGAGGCAGGGTAACTTCCTGCTGGAACTCCATTTCAATAATGGTACCGCCTGTAAAATCAATACCAAAGTTAAAGCCCTTGGTAAACATGCAGAAAATACCAGGAATAATAATCAGCAGGGAAATAGCAAACCAAAGCTTAGAACGCTTCAGTATATCAAAGCGAATCTTGGGCAGATTCTGCTGTACCTTCATCTTAGCCAAGCTGCTTCACCTCTTTCTCTGCCTGTGGCTTCTTATTGATACCATATACCCACGGATTCTTGATTACATTGGCTGCAATCAGATTCTTGGTCATAAACTGAGTCAAGGTAATAGCAGTAAACATGGATATAATAACACCAAGGCCCAAGGTAATAGCAAAACCACGAATACTGCCTGTACCAAAGCAGAACAGCACTGCAGAAGCAATGATAGTGGTTATATTGGAGTCAAAAATAGTGGTAAAAGCTCGGGAGAAGCCTGCATCCATAGACAGACGCAAGGTCTTACCGCTAAGGTACTCCTCCTTGAAATGCTCAAATATCAATACGTTGGCATCTACCGCCATACCAATAGACAGGATAATACCTGCTACACCTGGCAAGGTCAAGGTAGCATCTAAAAGCTTCAATACAAATAACAGAATAACAACGTAAGCCATCAAGCTAATATCAGCCACAACGCCGGAAAGGCGATAGAACAGAGCCATAAACAGCACTACTGCACCAAGGCCGATAGTAAAGGCAAAGACAGATTTATCCTTGGAATCCTGACCAAGGGTAGGTCCTACAGTGCGAGTCTCAATAATATTAACCTTAACAGGCAGGGAACCACTTCTCAGAAGAATAGCTAGATTATGAGCCTCCTCCAAGGTCTTGTTACCAGTAATAACAGCCTTGCCGCCAGTAATAGCCTCATTGACACGAGGAGCAGTCAGCACCTCGCCATCCAACAGAATAGCAATGGTACGGCCTACATTCTGGCTGGTAAGGGTGGCAAATTTCTCTGCTCCCTCTGGGCTGAACTCCAAGCCTACCACATTCTGTCCCTGCTGGTCAGTCTGCTCTCTGGCATCCTTCAAATCAGTACCGGTAAGAACGGTTTCCCCTTCCTCGGTTTTGAACTCCAGCATAGCTGTCTTACCAATAACCTGGATAGCCTTATCCGGGTCCTTGATACCTGGCAGCTCAATGATAATTCGACGTTCACCCTGACGCTGTACAATAGGCTCCGCCAAGCCCAGCTCGTTAACACGCTTTTCCATAATGCGTACTACGCGCTCCATAGCATCCTCATTAACTGTGGCCTCTGGCGTATCCTCCGCCTCCAGCACCACATGAGTACCACCCTGCAAGTCCAAACCCTGACGGATGGACATTGCCAGAGGGCTGACAAAGGTGAAGAATACAGCAACAATAATCACAACTGCTGCTAGAAGCTTCAGCAAACTGTCTTTCCTCAACTACCTCAAATCCTCTCTTGTATAAATTTTGTTTTCGGTAAATATATAATCTACCTGCTGATCATGCTCCTCCACAGGCAGGCTGTCAAAAATCTGACATTCATAGGCCAGAGCCACCTTGCTCACAGAGGTATCCTGCAAAAAGCGATCATAGAAACCGCCTCCCATGCCGATACGATGACCAGCTGTATCAAATGCCGTTCCCGGCACAATCACCAAATCAATAGCATCTCCTGATAGAAAACGCTTCTCAAACTCTGGAACCGTGGGAATATCGTATATTCCCGGCACCAGAGCTTCTATTTTAGCCAAAACCGCTGCCTCCATCATGCCCTTAGCAGCATCTGTAATATAGGGCACAGTCAGCAGCTTTTTATCCTCCATAGCTTTTTGGAGAATTTCCAGAGTATGTACCTCATCCTCTGAGGCTACATAGCAGAAGATAACCTTTGCCTGCTGAAACAACTGGCTGTGGCACAATTTATCTGCTATTAATTTACTCTTTAACTGGCGGTCACTGGCTGTTAACCCCCGTCTGCCAGCCAAGCCCTGACGCCGCATAGCTTTTTTATCCATAGCATTTACCCATTAGCCAATAGGCTTTTTGGCGTTGTAATTATACTGATCCAAAAATTCCCGGCGGAACTGGCCAAATCTATCCTCAATAATAGACTGGCGCATAGCTCTGGTAAATCTCTGGAGGAAGCGGAGATTATGAATGGACAACAACCGCAAACCAAAAATCTCATTAGCCCGCACCAGATGCCTGATATAAGCCCGGCTGTAATTACGGCAGGCATAGCAATCACAATCTTCTTCAATAGGACGGAAATCGTGAGTATATTCGCTGTTCTTCATAACCATACGGCCCTGCCAGGTCATAGCTGTACCATTACGGGCTACTCGTGTAGGGAATACACAGTCAAACATATCAATACCATGCATAACTCCCTCCACCAGACAATCTGGAGTGCCTACACCCATCAGATAGCGTGGCTTGTTGGCAGGCAGCTGTTCCACAGTGTGATCCAGCATTTCATACATAAGCTCCTTTGGCTCTCCTACGCTAAGACCGCCTATGGCATAACCTGGAAAGTCCAGCTCTATCAGTTCCTGAGCACTCTGAGTTCTCAGTTCCTTGAACATACCGCCCTGAACTATGCCAAACAATCCCTGATGAGGACTGGTCATATATTCCTTACAGCGCTTGGCCCAACGGGTAGTCCGCTCTGTGGAAGCCTTGGTATAGGCAAAATCCGCAGGGTAAGGAATACATTCATCAAAGGCCATGACAATATCGGAGCCTAAATCCATCTGTACCTGCATGGATACCTCTGGGGAAAGGAACTTCTTGGAGCCATCAATATGGGATCTAAAGGTTACACCTTCTTCGGTAATCTTCCGCAAATCTCCCAGACTGAACACCTGAAAACCACCGCTGTCAGTCAGAATAGCTCCATCCCAGTTCATAAACTTATGCAGGCCGCCAGCCTCCTTGACTAATGCGGAACCTGGTCTAAGGAAAAGATGGTAGGTATTGCTGAGGATAATGCCGCCCCCCAGCTCCTTTACTTCTTCCGGAGATACGCCCTTTACAGAGCCCTGAGTTCCTACTGGCATAAAAATAGGTGTAGGAAAGCTCCCATGAGGTGTATGGATAATGCCGGCCCTGGCTCCGGTAGCAGGGTCCTGCTTAATTAATTCATAAGTAATCGCAGGCAAGTTAACGCCTCACTTTCATCTAAATTTTCATATACCTTAACTGTTCTATGATAACATAAAATTTCTTTTCTTTCAATGGCGAACCCTGCCACACCGCAGAGCTTCTCATTTTACCTTTGCCGGATATTATCCTCCCCCAGCAATTTCTTTATTTTGTCCACTGCTTCCTGAGAACCATCCAACCAATATTTTTTTTCATTCATGGTCAGCTTTTTGGTGCCATAATAATAAATATAAACCACACAATTACCATGATGCTGCTGGAAGATTTCCTGCAAAGCCTGATAGATTTCCGGCTTTTCCTGCTCTGGCCGCAGAGCAATATAGTAATCCGGCATATATTCCTCCATAGGAATAATACTATCCGCTACCAGCTGAATTTTGTCCCGCTCATCATCGCTAAAATCCACTCGGCCTATAATAACCACTGCTGTATCAGGCTCTGTATTGTGCATAGAAGCATAAAATACCTTGGGGAATACCACCACCCGAATGTTGTGGCTATAGTCCTCCAGCCGCAGGAAGCACATCATGTCTCCCTTTTTGGTAGTACGGCGAACACATTCCCGGATAGTACCTGCCAGCTTGATTTTCTTTTTATCCGGCACCTGCCCCTCCACCACCTGGCTGATAGGGGTTAGACCAGATATTTTATCCCTATATTTATCCAGAGGATGACCAGTAATATAAAAGCCGGTTATTTCCTTTTCCCAAGCCAGCAATATATCCTTGGAGGCCTCCGGAATATCCGGCAGCTTGATTTCTGCCGCCTCCTGCACTTCCTCTTCCCCAAAAAGTCCCAGCTGACCTGTGGCCTGCTCTTTCTGCACAGCCGCAGCTGCATCTATAATCCGAGGTGCTGCCTGTAAAAGCTGAGAACGACGATAGCCCAAGGAATCAAAACAGCCACAGCGAATAAAATTCTCTATATGCCTTTTATTAATGGCATGCATATCCACTCTGGTGCAAAAATCCATAAGAGAGGTAAATTCACCATTTTTCTCCCGCTCTGTTACCATTACAGACAGGGCACCCTCTCCTACATTCTTAATAGCCGCAAGACCAAATCTGATAGCTCCCTTGTCTACACTGAAATTCACCTGGCTGGCATTAATATCTGGTGGCAATATCTCAATGTCCATATGGCGGCACTGCTCTATATAACTGCTAACCTTGTCTGTATTATCCATAATGCTGGTCAGCATGGCTGCCATAAATTCCGCAGGATAATTGGCTTTCAAATAGGCTGTCTGCCAAGCCACCCAGGCGTAAGCGGCACTATGGGATTTGTTAAAGCCATAATCAGCAAAATGAGTCAGCAAGTCAAAAATTCTCACCGCCAAATCATCATCAATGCCCTTTTCTGCTGTACCCTTCAGAAAATTTTCCTTCTGTGCCATTAGAATAGCTGCCTTTTTCTTACCCATAGCACGGCGCAGCAAATCCGCCTGGCCCAGGCTAAAGCCTGCCAATACCTGCACAATCTGCATAACCTGCTCCTGATACAGCACCACCCCAAAGGTTTCCTTCAAAATAGGTTCCAACAAAGGATGCAGATATACCACTTCCTTTTCCCCATGACGGCCCTGAATAAAATCATCCACCATGCCGCTGCCTAAAGGCCCCGGACGATATAGAGCTACCAAAGGAATCAAATCCGTAAAGCCCTCTGGCTTCAAATCACGCATGATTCTAGTCATACCTGCTGACTCCATCTGAAATACAGCACTGGTACCACCGTCACAAAGCATGGCGCAGGTCTTAGCATCATTATGAGGAATTTTCCGCAAATCTATGTCTATATTATGAGTTTTTTTGATGTTTTTTACAGCATCATCCATAACCGTTAGAGTGCGCAGGCCTAGAAAGTCCATTTTCAACAAGCCCAATTCCTCTACCAAATCCTTTTCAAACTGAGTAACCAAGGCGCCATCGGCAATCATTACAGGCATATAATCCGTAATGGGATTGCGGGCTATTACCACTCCTGCCGCATGCTTGCCGCAGTTCCGCCGCAATCCTTCCACCCGCTTGGCCATATCCACCAGCCGCTGTACATTGGCATCCTCATTGTATAACTGCCGAAAGGCCTCCACTGTATTCAGGGTTCCCTCCAGAGTAACCTTGGGACCTGATGGTATCAGCTTGGCTACTCTATCTCCCTCAGCATAGGGCATACCCATAGCTCTGGCCACATCCCGAATGGCATTCTTGGCCTTTAGAGTACCAAAGGTGATAATCTGGCTAACATGATCTTCACCATAACGGCGCTTTACGTATTCTATAACCTCTTCCCGCCGTACATAGCAAAAATCAATATCAATATCTGGCATGGTAACTCGCTCTGGATTCAGGAAACGCTCAAAGAGCAAATCGTATTCCAAGGGATCCAAATCTGTAATTCCCAAAGCATAGGCTACAATGCTGCCAGCAGCAGAGCCTCGTCCCGGCCCTACAGGAATCTTAACACTACGGGCATAATTAATAAAATCCCAAACAATCAAAAAATAGCTGTCAAAGCCCATGCTGTGAATAACCCCTAGCTCGTATTCCAAACGCTGCTTTACCTCTGGAGTAATCACATCATATTTTTCTGGCAGATTGTCCTCACACAGCTTCCGCAGATACATTTCATCTGTCATACCCTCTGGCAAAAGAAACAATGGCAAATGGCGATGATCAAAATCAAACTCCACATGACAGCGGGAGGCTATCTTCACAGTATTAGCAATAGCCTCCGGGTATTCCCGAAAAATCCCTGCCATTTCCTCTGGTGATTTGAGATAATAATCATCGCTGGAAAACTTCATTCTATTAGAATCATCCAAGGTTTTGCCTGTCTGAATACAAAGCAGCACCTCATGGAACTCGCTATCCTCTTTTTTTAGATAATGAGCATCATTGGTGGCCACCAGGCCTAGATTGTATTTCTTTGCCAAGGGAATAATGCCATCCATAGCAATTTTTTCCTCAGCCATACCATGATTCTGAATTTCAATAAAATAATTCTCTGGTCCAAAAATTTCCAGATATTCCTGAAGAGCCTTTTCCGCCCGATACATATCCCCTCGAATTATCCAGGCCGGCACCTCTCCGGCAATACAGGCGCTTAGACAGATTAACCCCTTGCTATACTTCCGCAAAAGCTCCTTGTCCACTCTTGGCTTGTAGTACATACCCTCTGTATTAGCTCTGGACACCAGCTGAACCAGATTTTTATACCCTTCATTATTCTCTGCCAAAAGAATCAAATGATAATATCTAGTGCCCTCTACCTCATACTGCTCATGTCTATCTCTAGGAGCTACATAAACCTCACAGCCGATAACAGGATTAACCCCTTCTGCCTTGCAGGTCTTGTAAAAATCCATAATGCCAAACATATTGCCATGATCTGTAATAGCAATATATTCCATGCCCATTTCCTTGACTCTGGCCACGAGAGGCTTGATTCTATTAGCTCCATCCAAAAGGCTGTACTCTGTATGTACATGTAGATGGGCAAAGGGAATATTCTCAGGCATAAAGACAAACCTCCTCCAGATTACGATAATATAGCAAAAGAACCGCCTCCTGATAAAATCAGGCAGACGGTTCGAACTTTCAGATGGTGGCTGCGAAGAGATTTGAACTCCTGACACTCCGGGTATGAACCGAATGCTCTAGCCAACTGAGCTACGCAGCCAAAAATGGAGCTGATAACCAGAGTTGAACTGGTGACCTCATCCTTACCAAGGATGCGCTCTACCTACTGAGCTATATCAGCGATTGGTTGCGGGAAGAGGACTCGAACCTCTGACCTTCGGGTTATGAGCCCGACGAGCTACCTACTGCTCCATCCCGCGATGTAGGTCAGTGCTTAAACAAGCACCGAACAATTTGATATTATATCAGCATGCAACACCTTTGTCAAATATTTTCTAAAATTTATTTCTCAAATTTGTTGCATTTATCTCTGCACCTGCCAGTTACTCTTTACCCTTGCTAAAACTATACAAGGTTTTTAACAACAAATCCTTATCCAATGGCTTGGCAAGATGTTCATTGTGAGACTCTTGCCTACAAGGCCTTGGCAATGTTATCATTGCGCATCAGCAAAGCTTCGCCTATGTATTCTGCTGTTATGGTATCTTTTCCTGCCAAATCACCAATAGTCCTAGCCACCTTTACCAATCTATCATAGGAACGAGCCGACATCTGCCGTTGATGAAAGGCTGCCTCCAGCAACTGCTCCGCCTCTGCTGTCATAGGACAATATTGGCCCAGCATACTATGAGTAAGCTGGCCATTAGAAACAATATCCATCTTCTGGAAGCGGTATAGCTGTCTTTCCCTAGCTGCCATGACTCTTTGGCGGATTTGAGCCGAAGTTTCTGCCTTTTTCACAGCCGTTAATTCCTGATAGGAAACCCGAGGCACCTGTATCTGAATATCAAACCTGTCCAGCAAAGGGCCAGATAGCTTTTGTGTATAATGGCGAATCTGGGATGGTGTACATTCACAAATATGCTCTTTATCCCCGTAATAGCCGCAAGGACATGGATTCATGGCCCCTATGAGAATAATACGGGATGGGAAACGATAGCTGGCATTAGCTCTAGAAACTGTAACTGTGCCATCCTCCAAAGGCTGACGAAGGCATTCCAGCACTCGCTGGCCAAATTCCGGCAATTCATCCAGAAACAGCACTCCATTATGGCTTAGAGTCACTTCTCCCGGACGGGGAATCGTACCCCCGCCAATCATAGCTGCTGCCGATACCGTATGATGAGGACTGCGGAAAGGCCTCTGACGAATCAATCCCTCCCCCTCCTTTAGCATCCCCGCAATGCTATATATTCTGGTTACTTCCAGAGCTTCCCTATCTGTCATTTCTGGCAAAATACTGCCCATGCGCCTTGCCAGCATAGTTTTCCCAGAACCTGGGGCGCCAGACAAAAGGATATTATGTCCTCCTGCTGCTGCCACCTCAAAGGCTCGTTTGGCCAGAAACTGCCCCTGCACCTCCCCAAAATCTGCTCCCAACCTAGAGCAGTCTGTCCCTTCAAGCTTGCAGGCAGGCGACAATACCTGATGATTTTGCAAATGCTCCACCACCTGCCGCAGATTTTCTACACCATAAACAGTAAGCCCCTTAACCAGCAAGGCCTCCTGTACATTCTCCCTGGAAATGAAAACTCCCTTAAGCCCCATATCCAAAGCCTTGATAGCCATAGGCAGAACGCCCCGCACTGGACGACACCGCCCCTCTAGGGACAACTCCCCAATAAAAGCATAATTACCAATGCTTTCACTGCCAATTATGCCATCTGCTGCCAACAGAGCAATAGCAATAGGCAAATCCAAACCTGCACTTTCCTTGCGGATAGCCGCTGGCGCCAGATTCACAGTAACCCTTTCCTGATGCATCATAATACCGCTATTGCGAATAGCAGTCCTAACCCTTTCCTTGGCCTCCCGCACCAGGGTATCCGGCATCCCCACCATTTCAAACCCCGGCAGACCATTAGCCGCATCCACCTCCACATCAATCAACAGCCCATCTACCCCCATAGTAGCTGCACCATATGTCCTTGCGTACATATTATCACCCCTTAGCAATATTCTTGTTATTCAAAATTATATTGCTTTTATCTGGGATTGTAAAGAAATTTAAAAAGTTATATTCCGGTATATATTTATTATTTTAATATCAATATACATATATATTAAAAATCCCCATAAGCTAGATTGACTAACTTATGGGGACTCTCATTCCGCATAGCGGTATTATTTTATTTTACAGCCTTCAACCTGCTTATACATTAATTTCAGCAGTCATGCCAAGTTCTTCCTTATGGGCATCCAGAACAGGCTGAACCACGTTCTTGATGAACTTTTCTACCTGAATAGGAGAACGTCCCACATATCTGGAAGGCTCCATGGTTTTCTGCAGCTCCTCCAAGGTAAGATTAAACTCTGGATCAGCAGCAATAAGCTCTAACAGGTTATTATCCTTGCCCTGCTGCTTAACATTCTTGCCTGCTTCCATGGAAAGGGTACGAATCTTCTCATGAAGCTCCTGACGGTTGCCACCGTTCTTAACAGCATCCATCATAATATTCTCAGTAGCCATGAAAGGAAGCTCTGCCATCAGATGCTTGGTAATAACCTTGTCATAAACCACCAAGCCGTCTACAACGTTCAGGCACAAATCCAAAATACCATCAATAGCCAGGAAGCCCTCTGGAATGGACAGACGCTTGTTAGCAGAATCATCCAGTGTTCTCTCAAACCACTGAGTAGCAGAGGTAATGGCAGGATTCAAAGCATCAATCATCACATATCTGGACAAGGAAGCAATACGCTCACTGCGCATTGGATTTCTCTTGTATGCCATAGCAGAAGAACCAATCTGATTCTTCTCAAATGGCTCCTCTACCTCCTTCAAATGCTGCAGGAGGCGAATATCGTTGGACAATTTGTGAGCGCTGGCGGCAATACCTGCCAGAATATTAGCAACTCTGGTGTCTACCTTTCTGGAATAGGTCTGACCGGAAACAGCATAGCACTCCTTGAAGCCCATTTTCGCAGCAATAGATGGATCAATCTTATCAATGGTTTCCTGATCACCATCAAAAAGCTCCAGGAAGCTGGCCTGAGTACCAGTAGTACCCTTGGAGCCTAACAGCTTCAAGCTGTCCTTAACATACTCCAAATCCTCCAGATCCATGATAAACTCCTGAGCCCACAGGGTAGCACGCTTACCTACAGTAGTAGGCTGGGCTGGCTGGAAATGAGTAAAAGCCAAGGTAGGCAGATCCTTGTATTTATCTGCAAACTTAGCCAGTTCAGCAATTACATTAACCAATTTCTTCTGAACCAGCTCCAATGCCTCACGCATAATGATAATATCAGTATTATCACCAACATAGCAGGAAGTAGCACCAAGATGAATAATGCCGGCTGCTTTTGGGCAGAGCTGGCCATAAGCGTAAACATGACTCATAACATCATGACGAACCAGCTTTTCTCTAGCCTTTGCCACATCGTAATTGATTTCATCAACATGAGCCTTCATCTCATCAATCTGCTCCTGAGAAATAACAGGCTTGCCATTCTCAGAAAGACCTAATTCCATTTCTGTCTCAGCCAAAGCAATCCACAATTTTCTCCAGGTAGTAAATTTCTTATCCTGAGAGAAAATATACTGCATTTCCTTGCTGGCATAACGCTCTGATAAAGGACTGGTATATCTGTCTGTGTTCATAATCAACTTCCTTTTCTAATCATTCTAGTCAAGGCAAATTACCTTTTAATGATATTTTATCAAAGAAATATGGCCTTGTCCATTATAACACCTACATTGAAGAAATTTATCATACTTAAATTTTCCTCCATCTGTAGATAAAATACCTCATAGGAACTTATTCTATGGCACAAAGACTACCTTTTTATTCATAATGCACATAACCGGTTCATCATAAACATTTCTTGCCGGTGCAAAGCTATAGGTATAAGCCGCTTTAACCGCAGCCTTATCCAGCTGACTAATACCAGAGCTTCCTGCTATATCCACATTAATTACTGTTCCATCAGCTGATACCGTCAAACGCAATACAACCGTACCACCAATGCCCTGGTCCTGCAAATCCTCGGGATAAGCTGGATTGCTGCCTCCCAGAAACCGTGGCGGAACCTTGGCTGCCTTGGCCGCTCCTTCATCTCTGCCACTGCCATTGCCATAGCCATTACCACTGTCTACACTATCACCATTACCTGAGCCGCTGCCATCTCCATTTCCGGAATCCTGACCAACACCTTGACCAGTGCCAGAGCCAGCCTCGCCTAAAGGGGCCACACCACTATTGCTTCCCTTGGCAGGAACATTCTCAGCATGATGTTCCTGACGATATTGCTGCTGTTTTTCTGGTTCCTTGGTATATTCCTCAGCTATTTCCGGCAATTTTTCCGCCTCAACATTAAAAGTTACAGATTCGACGCCTGAGTCTATCTGGGAATCTACCGCCCCAGGACTGGATCCTCCGCCACCACCTCCATCACCCAAATCTACAGCCTCATATATATCCACATCTATATGATGAGGTACCTCAGGGGAAACTCTAGTAAAAAGACCTGTTAAGCAGATAATGGCAAAAATAATCAGATGCAGCACAGCAGAGATACTATAAGCTTTGTATTTATCCTTTTGCCCCTGTATCATCATTGCCTCCCGCTATCTGCCGCCAGAGCTATTTTGCTAATACCAGCACCCTTTAATTTATCCAGCAAACCTATAACCATACCATAATCCATATTCTGGTCTGCCCGCAGCACCACTGCAAAGCGTGGATTGCGCTTTTGTTCTCTGGCCGCCTGATTTAACAGGGCTGCCTCCTCTATCTGCTTATCCTCCAGCCAAAGAGAGCCATCTGCCTTCAAAGTAACCAAATAGGTCACCTTCATCTCAGTTTCTGCATGACTGGCCTGAGGCAGATTGACATTTACAGTTTTAATATTGACCATGTACAAGGTACTCATCATAAAAAACACCAGCAGGAAAAACATAATATCTATCATGGGAATGATATTTACCTCCGGCTTGGTCATGGAACGACGCTCCCGCAACCTCATAGTGCTTCACCTGCTCCCATAAACCCAGCCAGCTGTTTTTCCTTGGCCTCTGCCATAGAAAAACATTGCTCCATATCTGTAATAATATTATCCAGCCTTTGGGTAAAATAGGCATGAATTGCCAAGGAGATAATGGCTACACACAAGCCGAAGGCTGTAGCAATCAAAGCCTCTCCTACGCCGCCAGTAATAGCTGTGGCCTGACCTGATTCCAAATTAAAGACACTAAAGGCGGAAATCATACCGCTAATAGTTCCTAACAATCCCAACAAGGGCGCCATGGTGACAATGACATTTAGATAATATAAACGTTGCTTTAGCTTGGAAAGGGCAATACCTGATTGCACCTCCATAAAGCTGGACATACTTCCGCTGCCAGCTAGAGGACAGGCCTCTGCCAAAACACCTGCCAGTAATCCCTTAGATTTTTTTGCCAACAAGATAGCTGCGGGGATATCGCCTTGAGACAAATGCCAAGAAAATTCCCTGGCAAAGCCTCGGCCAGAGTCCTCCCGCCTAAAATACTGCCATCTTTCCACCCCAATAGCTATGACCATAAAGGAACATAACAGCAATACATACATAATTGCTCCGCCCTTGTGAAAAAACTCGATACCTGTTGTGATTGATTCCATAGGATGTAAATTTTCTCCTTTCCACATAAATAAGAATAGTGCAGCAGCCTATTTGCTTCCAAACAAGCCACTACACTCCACATACCATATATCAATAGAAAGACAAGGCTCTCTGCTGTTTCGCCAGCTTGGCCTGCCAATCAGCAAAATTCTTTGGCACAAATTCATGTACCAACCATTGTGGCTTTATTTCTGCCACTATTTTTTTCACTGCCCCTGTGCCAAAGGGCTGATGCCTATCCACATCCAGCACATAATTCATCAACTCCCCTGATGATATATTATCTTCCGGTACTGGATGTATTTGCCGTTGCTCTTCTGTAAACCTGCCGGATAAGGATTGATGCAAGTGAATGCCATAGATTTTATCTGCCAAATCCCCCAGCTTGGCCACTACCTGCAAAATATAATCAATTCCCTGTTGCTCATTTTGCAAATGGACATTGGTATTCATCAAATGGCCTGTGTCCAGCATAAGACCACAAGCATGGTTTGTGCCCATCAATAGCTCTCTTACCAGCTCTGGCTCTAACAAGGTCATACCTGGCCACCAAAGGTTTTCATACAATAAAGGTATATCCTTTGGCAGACAGAGTATCAAATTATTGATAAATTCTAACACAGCCTCTATTACCTGAGCTGAATTATAGGCAAACTGCCGACAACGGGCCTCACTGCTGCGAGCCTGAGCTACATGAAAAACCACATATTCAGCGCCACATTCTGCTGCCTGCTGGAAATTCCTTTGCCAGCTATTCAGCCAAACCTGAGGAGATGTACCAAATACGGCTTCCACAGTAGAAAGAGAACCATATTCCTTCCTCAGCGCATCCTCATTACCACGCCAAAAATCCAGCCAACTGGGCCAAAACCAAAGATGAAAACCACGTATCATCTCTGAAGTATGAAAGCTCCTATCCCAAGGCCCACAGCACATAAATTCAATGCCATCCAAATGATGAGCTTGCAAGAAATTTTGTAATCTATCTTGACTGCCTCCCAGCAGTCCCTCAGTATCGGTAGGATCATTGGACAAATTCACCAATTGCAGCATAGCAAAATCCCCTTTATGGGCAAGATATGAAAACGACAACAGCTTCATATCCTGCCGTTGCTAACATGAAAAAGGAATTAGAAAGTCAGGTTAAAGCCAACCTGATAGAAACGACCGCCGCAAGGATAATAAGTACCATAAGAAGCGCCATTTTCATAATATTCCTGATTTGTAAGATTATTTACCTTGAAATAAGTAGTCAGCTGACTATTAACCTCGTAACTAAGGTTGAAATCCCAAATATTATAGCTGCTATTGCCATTGTAATAGCGTGCTTCCAAGCCACTGCCGATGGTGCCCAGCAGATTTGCCTTCCAAGCACCACTGGTATAGTGTACGCCCAGCTTATAGCCATTAGGCTGGAGATTATTATCCAAAACCATCCCCATACCTTCATTTTTATCAACTTCGCGCTTAATATAGGAATAACCTAAGTCATAGCTCCACATTGGGCTGAGCTTCTGCTTAAAGGAAAGCTCCATACCTCTCTGCTTTTCCTTATTAACATTGAGGGCGTACCAATTAAAGGTTACAGGAGCAGATCCCCATCTGATAGCATCATTCAATTCTGTGATGAAGAAGGAAATTCCTGCACTGGTATTTTCATCGAAATTGTGATCCATACCAATGGTAGCAGTATAACCGGTTTCAGGACGCAAGTCAGGATTGCCAAACATTCCCATGCCATAGCCCCAATCCTGCTTGTAATACAGATCATCCATAGTTGGTGCCTTAAATACCTTGCCCCAGGATGCATAAACATGAGTGTCCTTATCTGCAAGGTAGTTCAAGGCAACTTTAGGTGACCAATGTGTGCCAAATTTGCTATGATGATCCATACGAACTCCAGGCACCAAGGTCCACTTGTCAGCTAATTGCCAAGTATCCTGCAAATACAAAGCTTCCTGAGTAACACGCTCATCTTTATAATTTCCACCAGACATTGCTGCTGGATTTTCTGCTCTTCCCTGATGCCACTCTGCACCAGCTACCAATGTATGTTGATCATTCAGCTTCCAACCATCCTGGTAATCAACACCAATAGTTCTATTGCTCAACCACCCCTGGTTGTAAATTCCCTTATCATTATAGAACCATCTTACATAAGCCGGTACATCAGTATCCTCTTTAAAATTATAGGTTATGGCATAATTATTAAAATTTTCCTTCAAACGAGGAACTGGATCTGATATGGCTGTTGAGGTATTTCCAAGACATTTATACTGCCCTGCATCTACTGATTTATGAGCATAGTACAATGTCAAGGACTCAGCATCGGAAAAACGATTATTCAGCTTCATGGAAAAACTGTTATTATTATAATCACTATTTTCCATGGTAGGACTATTGCCATCGAATTTATAATCAAAATGACCTCTCCGCTGAATACCTCCGGTAATCAGCCAGCTAAAATCATTTTCTCTGCCCTGAGTGGTAATTTCATAATTATGGGTATTCCAAGAACCAGTATTCATATCAATCTTAGTTTGATTCTTGTATACTTTCTTAGTAATAATATTAATCACACCGCCTACAGCATCACTGCCATAGAGGGCACTACTGCCACCCTTAACTATTTCTATGCGCTGAATATTTTCCATGGTAGGAAGCATATTCATATCCACGCTAAAACGCCCGCTAGATACACCTTGATCATCATTCAGACGCTGGCCATCAACCATAATAACAACTCTATCGTTGCCATTTATCCGCACACGCTGCTGTGCTCCATCGCCTTGACGTACTACAGATACGCCATTAACATGGCTAATAGCCTCATCCAAGCTGCTGAAATGATTGGCCTCTATCTCCTTGGCAGTAATTACAGCCACATTAGCAGGAGTTTCCATGGTCTTGCTGGGCATACGCTCAGCAGTTACAATGGTATCATCCATTTCATAGACATCTGCCCCCCCTGACTGTACATCAACATTTTCCGCTGCCAGTGCTCCGCTGCTGCCAGCCATAAGTGCCAGGGTAATACCAATTGTCAGCCATCTTTTTCTTCTCATTGTTTCTCTCCTTTATTTCTACAAAACCTTCACCGCTGAGAGGTACAAAAAAACCATCTGTTTTTGAGCAAACAGATGGTCAAACCGCAATCTAAACAAAAATCATGGCTGTGCATCCCCTACCCATCGCTCGCAGGTACAAGCAGATAAAAATCCACTAACGGTGACGATAAAACAGGCAGTTCTCCTGACTCGACTTCATCGTTTTGCACGCCTTCCCAGGATTGCTCCCAGTGACATATATGTGCATCCCTCAGTCTTACAGTGGCGGGACCGTTCCAGCTTTTCACTGGATTCTCTATTAAGTCTGATAAACAGACACCTGTCCGTACATATTAAACTTTCATAATTATACAATTATGGACAAAATTTGTCAAACAAATACCCTTCATCTGCCCTTTACCTGACTATATCTTCGCCCTCATCAAATAAAGCCCTAATTTTGTTCAACTCAGGGTATTCGCTGCCAGCATACCTGCCAGCACAGCTCCGATACCCAGGCATACATTACCAGCCACATTCATAATGGAGGATAAAATATGCTGATTCTGAATAAGGCTAACCGTTTCCATGCTAAAGGAGGAAAAGGTAGTAAAGCCTCCTAGAAAGCCTACTAACAGCAAAAGCCGAATATGCTCCGGCACTGCCATTCCCCTGTTGAGAAAGCAGAACATAGCAAAACCCATAAGAAAGCTGCCAATAATATTAGCTGTAAAGGTGCCAAAAGGAAAATTTCCTCCCACCTGATTGCCAATAAATGTGGTTACCAGATAACGGCTGACAGCCCCTAAGCCACCGCCCAGAAAAACCAACAAGGGATTCCATAGCATTTCAGACATTAGCCCTGCTCCTGCAGCTTACGGAAGTTTTTGATAATAACAATAGGAGTTTTCTGAGAAGCATTGCCAAATGGATTGTCAATCAGCAATCTGGCTGCTCTTTCCCCATCCAGCCCCTCAGTAGCACCTACCACCCGGGAACGCTTCAAGTCGTTTACATCGGCAATCAAACCGCCGAAGCAGCCCAGGCGCTTCTTCAACTTCTCCACTACCTCATTAGGATTCTTTGGACCATAAACAATATGCTTGTCAAATGGAGGCATCGTACCAGTAACATCATCAATCAGAGCAGTCTGCTCACCGCCCCATTTGTAGAAAAGGCCATTCATGCCAACCAGCTTGCCCAAGAAGCCCAGCACCAAGGCACCCGCTACCCGCCATTTTCCCTCTACATCCATCAGGGACTGCATACCATGAGGGCTAGCCAAAGAGCCATAATCAGGAATAAAACGACAGCACAGTCTAGCCACGCGGGTAATCTTCAAATCCTCTGGACGAACAGCTCTACCCTGAGTAATAGCTACAACGCTTTCTGCTACAGAAATAACATCATCTGGGCCAATCTTACCCTTGGTATAACGCTCAACCTCGTCAATAATATCATCCTTATCAGTCAGGATACGGGTTGGAACTGGAATCAAATCTATCTTTATCTCACTCATTGCTGCAACCTCCCATTAATCCTTTACCAGCTCTACGCCAAGCAGATTAGCTACTTCGGCAGCAGGCACTTCAATACGAACCTGACGATAGTGACATGGCATACGGCCAGTCTCCAGCCAAATCAGCTGGAAATTGAAATCTGGCATATGAGCCACAGCCTCTTTCAGGCTCATGCCCTTTCTAGCTGTAAGACGAACCTGGGCACGAATGGCAGCCTTATCCAAGCCGTCCTTATATCCCTTGGCCTGAATAATATAAGCCTCGAAATAATCATCCTCACGAGGTACACCTACCAGCTCAGCATGGCCCTTGGTTTCCAGACCATCATACTGCTCATAAGGCAGCTGAGGACGGACAAAGGCATCCATAATGGTAGCACACTGCTTGCCCTGATTTTCAAAGCCAATGTCAGTAGTCAGCACCATGCTGTTATCAGTAACCTCCTCGGCCTTAAAGGCAGTACGGCTATCTACCAATGGTACAATAATCTCAGTACCAGCATGGCAGAGATACAGCTTTACCAGCAGACACAAAACAACTACTATGACAGCCAGCCACAGCAGACAACTTCCCAAAGTAAATGTACACATAAAAATTTCCTCCCATTAATTTATAAATACAAATTAGTTAAACACAGCATATTTTATTCCAATGCCTTTTGCAATCTTTCATAATATTTAGCTGGCAATCTGGTAATATGTCCAGTTTCCATGCTGGTAAATACATTCTGAGTACGCCCTGTTACCAGCAGCAGATTATCAGATTTCCGCAACACCCGATAGGTAAAGGCCATCTTAGCCTTGGTCAAAGCCTCCGGAGTAGTTTCTATCAACAGCTCATCATCAAAACGAGCAGAATTCATATATTTGGCGCTAACCTCTGTAATAGGAAATACATAGCCGTCATCCATCATTTCTGTAAGGGTAATACCTGCTGCCCGGAGAAATTCCACTCTGCCGATTTCAAACCAGCGGATATAGTTGGCATGATGCACTACAGCCATAGCATCTGTATCATAAAAATTAACCTTGTGGATTGCTGTTGTAACCATATTCCAGCCTCCTTCTATTCAAAAAATACATATCTTCAATAACCTTTACACTATAAATCTATTATGGCAAAAAGTCAAGAATTACCCAAAATTAATCCCCCTAGCCATAGATAAATAATAGAAAAAAGCCATCCTTTAATATGTAAAAGCGCCGTAGACTCTTATCAAATCTACGGCACTGCAGAAGCATATAAAATTAATGTGCTACATCTACTGGCTTTACCTTGAAATAGATAACCAGCATAATTATCACCATAATACCCAAGGCAGCAGCCACTCCCAGCCAGCCATTCTTGGTGAAGCCATCTACCAGATAGCCCACAAAGCTGGCGATAGAAACCATAGCCACATATGGTATCTGAGTATTAACATGGTCAATATGACTGCACTGTGCACCAGCAGAAGCCAAGATAGTGGTATCGGAAATTGGTGAAGCATGGTCACCGCCTACTGCACCAGAGAGAACTGCTGCCACAGTCAATACCAGCAGATTTGGATCTCCGTTGCCAATAACGGCAATAGCAATAGGAATCAAAATACCAAAGGTACCCCAGGAAGTACCAGTAGCAAAAGCCAGTACAATAGCCACCAGGAAGAAGATAGCTGGCAGGAATACCAGTACATCCACATTGGCGCTAACCAGATTGCCTACATAGCCACCCAGATTCAAATACTTGTCGCTGCAGATGCCGGACAAAGTCCAAGCAAAGCAGAGAATCAGATTAGCAGGAGTCATAGCCTTGAAACCCTGAGCGAAAGTCTCACAGAAGGAGCTGAAGGTAATAACCCGGCGAGGCAAATACAGCAAAGCTGTAAAAACAAAGGCAATAAAGGAACCGAATACCAGGGACTTGCTGGAATCACAATCCGCAAAAGCCTGCTGAATAGAAGCTCCCTCGTTAATGCCGCCAGTGTACAGCATACCATAAACGCAGGCGCCAATCAGCACCAACAAAGGCAGTACCAAATCAATAATCTTGCCGTTACCCTCTACATGGGCTTCCTCACTGTCTCTGTACTCCTCAGGTACAATAAAATGTTCCTGATTTCTCTTAACGTATTTAGCCATAGCAAATACATCACGCTGGGACCAGATAATGAACAGCATAAACAAAATAGTCATCCAGGCATAAAGGTTAAATGGAATAGTCTGCAAAAACAGGCTAAAGCCATCCAGCTCACTGCCCTCTGGCAGAGAGGAGCCTACAGCCGCTGCCCAGCTGGACACTGGCGCCAAAATACATACAGGAGCCGCTGTAGCATCAATAATATAGGCCAGCTTAGCTCTGGAAATCTTGAACCTATCTGTAATAGGACGCATAACAGTACCAACTGTAAGACAGTTGAAATAATCATCAATAAAAATAACCACACCCAGCAAAGCGGTCAACAGCATGGAGCTGCGGCGTCCGCTAATGTTGCGGGCTGCCCATTCACCATAGGCTCTGGTTGCACCGGAGCGGGTAATAGCCGCCACCAGAATACCCAAAATAACCAGGAAAATCAAAATATTGATATTTCCCCCTACCTTGTCTGCCATAACCTCAAACAAGGTCATAATGGCATTCAGAACATTGAAATCTGTGTACAGCAAGGCTCCGGAGAAAATACCGATAAGCAATGACATGTACACCTCTTTGGTTGCCAAGGCCAAAACAATGGTAATAACCGGAGGCAAGACTGACCAAACAGTTTCCGCCATAAAAAATCCCTACTTTCTTGCATATAATAACTGACTTTTGTATTGTATAGCAAAAAAGTATATTTAACAAGCCATTTATAACATTTTTCCCATGTATACTTAATGTATACTTACTGCCCGGAACACATTGGTATCAGCCCGGTGTCTGGATTTGGAGTATTCAAAGGGCCTGCCATCACTGAGAAAAGCCACCTGGGCCACCTGCAGCACTGGCATTACCCCTTCAATCTGCAGCCACTGCTTCTCTTCCTCTGTAGGCATATCTGCGCTGACAGTACGATGGGCAGACTGAATCTGCAGCTTGAGCACATTCTCAATATGATTATAAATGGAGTTCTCCAGCACGTCCATCTTAACCCCAGGAATTACCTCAATAGGCATCTGGGTATATTCCACATTACTAGGCTTGCCATCCAAAAAACGCACCCGAACAATATCGTAGACAAAGTCATCTACACTGATTTTCAGCTTTTCTGCAATTTTCTCAGTAGGATGAACAATCTCAAAGCGCTTCACCTCAGTGCGAATATCATGGCCTTCATTATTCTTGGAGAAGCCCTGAAACTGGCCACACATGCCTACATTTTCCACATCCTCCTCCTGCACTCCCTTGACGAAGGTGCCGGAGCCACGGCGCTTTACTACCAGTCCCTGCTTAACCAGCTCATCTACAGCCCTTTTAACGGTGATTCTGCTAACACCGTATTGAGCACACATTTCCTTTTCCAAAGCCAGCTGACTGCCCGGCTCATATTTGCCACTAGCAATATCATTATAAATATCCCTGGCTATTTCCTCATATTTATTCATATTCATCCCTCTATTGCAAATCCACTTTACCTCTATGTATCAAATTCCCAGAGGTAATTTATATTTAACATCATATCTAGTTTATAATATATGCAATTAGTTTTCAAGAAGTTTGTATTTCTTTTAGAATTTAAGTCATATCTTTTTAAAAAAATAACAGTACCAAGCAGAAATCTACTTGATACTGTTAGCAATATATTTTATTTACCGAAGATACCGCTGGCTGCTACAGCCTCCACAATTTTTTTCATAGTATCCTCGCTCTGTACCAAAGCCATGCGGACATAGCCCTCTCCAGATGGTCCGAAGGCACTGCCTGGAGTTACCAGCACACCGGTCTTGTCCAGCAAATCTGCCACAAAGGTCTCAGAATCCTGATAGCTGCTAGGAATTGGCGCCCATACAAACATGGTGCCGGCTGGCTTCTCCATGTGCCAGCCAGCCTCTATAAGGCCATCACAAAGCACATCCCGACGATGCTCATAAGCAGCTCTAGTCTCGGCTACCACAGCCTGATCTCCTGTCAGAGCCTCCACTGCTGCTGCCTGAATTGGCAGGAACATACCATAGTCCATATTGGACTTCAAGGTTTTCAGCATACCTACTACTTCCTTATTGCCTACACAGAAGCCAATGCGTGCCCCGGCCAGTCCATAGGTCTTGGACAGGGAATTAAACTCTACGCCTACCTCCATAGCCCCAGGAATGCTTAAAAAGCTGCCACAGCTCTGACCATCAAATACCAGCTCGCTGTAGGCATTATCATGGAGAACAATAATATCATACTTTTTGGCAAAGGCCACTACCTCATGATAGAAGGACTCTGGAGCCATAGCCGCTGTAGGATTATTAGGATAGGACACCAGCATGAATTTAGCTTTGCGGGCTATCTCCTCTGGAATATCCTGCAGCTGAATCACATAGTCATTTTCCTTTTTCAGTGGCATATAATACAGCTCTGCCCCGGCAATACGAGGGCCATCGGCAAAGATAGGATAGCAAGGATCTGGTACCAGCATAACATCCCCAGGATCCAAAATAGACAGGGCGATATGGGATAAACCGTCCTGAGAGCCTAGCAGGGAGCAGATTTCTGTCTCAGGATTCAGCTCCACATCATACCGTCTCTTATACCACTGAGCTACTGCCTCCAGCAGCTGCTGAGTATCATTAATGGCATAGACATAATTAGCAGGCTTCATAACCGCCTCTGCCATAACCTCCATAATTCTCTTGGTAGGAGGAATATTTGGAGCACCAATGCTCAAATCATATACTTCCTTACCCTGGGCCAGTCTATTTTTCCGCATAACAGCCAGACGGGAAAATACACCCTCCCCAAACTGATTCATTCGATTTGCAAACTTCACAATACTAACCTCTCTTTACTTTTATACAAAAGAAAAAGGGCGAAATACATCGCCCTTTAGCTTTAATTTGCATATATTCCTGTGGCTTAGTTTGCCCAGTTCTTGTCAAACAAATTGCTGACAGGCTCATTCTCATAGATGCATTTGATGAACTCAGCCAACATTGGAGCCAGAGAGATGCTGACAATCTTCTCATGCTTCTTGGCAGGGTCCAAAGGAATAGTGTTGGTAATAACCAGCTGCTTGATGCAGGAATCCTGAATACGCTGTACAGCAGGATCTGTAAGAATACCATGAGAGCAGCAAGCATATACTTCCTTGGCACCCAGCTTCTTCAGAGCCTTGGCACCCTCGCAGAGAGAACCAGCAGTATCAACCATATCATCAATCATGATACAGGTCTTGTCCTTTACATCGCCAATCAGGTTCATAACCTCAGCGCAGCCAGGACGAGGACGACGCTTCTCTACAATAGCAATGCCAGTACCCAGCAAATCTGCCATGTTGCGGGCACGGGTTACACCGCCCAGGTCAGGAGAAACAACAATCATATCCTCCAAATCCAGCTTGCGGAAATAATCAGCCAGCGCTGGAGCAGCAGCCAGATGATCTACAGGGATATCAAAGAAGCCCTGAATCTGACCAGCATGCAGGTCAACAGTTACTACACGGTTCAAACCAGCAGCGGACATAAGGTTAGCTACCAGCTTAGCAGAAATAGGCTCACGGCCACGGGTCTTGCGATCCTGACGAGCATATGCATAATAAGGTACTACTGCAGTTACACTTCTTGCAGAAGCACGCTTGCAAGCGTCAGTCATAATCAGCAGCTCCATCAGATTCTCATTTACAGGCTGACAGGTAGGCTGGATAATAAAAATATCTTTTCCACGAACACTTTCACCAATCATGACCTGAATCTCACCATTGTTGAAATGGCCAACCTGTGCATCAACCAAAGGAATATCCAGATACTTGGAAATCTCCTGTGCTAACTCTGGGTTTGCGTTACCGGCCAGAAGTCGTAAATTTTTCGCAGCGTCGTTCATTGTTTTGAATGCCTCCAATATTTTCTTTTTTCCTCATACTCTATGAGCATATCTTGTTCTGAAACCAGAATGCTCTAGGGAGAATTTCCCCAAATTCTCCCTATAATACTATTATAGCCTATTTCCGCTTATCAGTCCAGCCCTCAATCAGCTTTTGACGAGCACGGCCAATAGCAAGTGTGCCACCAGGCACATTTTTGGTAATAACGGAGCCAGCACCAATATAGGCGCCATCCCCTACCTCTACAGGAGCTACCAGGCTGGTATTGCAACCTACAAAGGCATTATCCCCAATGGTGGTACGGAATTTTTTCTTGCCATCATAGTTGACAGTAACAGTACCACAGCCCAGATTTACATTAGCACCTACATCAGCATCACCAATGTACTGGAGGTGAGGCAGCTTAGTACCCTCTCCTACCTGAGAATTCTTTACCTCTACAAAGTTGCCAATCTTTACATGATTGTGAATATGGCTGTTGGGACGAATGTGCACATATGGGCCCATAGTAACCCCATCGTCAATAACGCAATCATGACCATAGGCAAACTGAGCGTGAACATCGTTGCCAATCTTGGCATTGCTGAAACGGCTGTTAGGGCCGATTTCACAGCCTGCACCTACCACAGTGCCAGTCTCCAGCCAGGTAAATGGATAGATTACGGTATCAGGGCCAACCTCTACATCGGCATCCACAAAGGTGCTGTCTGGATCCATCAAGGTAACGCCATTGTTCATCAACTCAATATTCTTGCGACGGCGGAGAATCTTCTCTGCTCCAGACAGCTGCAAGCGGGAATTGATACCCAAAGTGGACTCATAATCATCTGCAGCTACTGCCCAGATTTTTTCGCCCTTATCCCGGAGAATGCCCAAAACATCTGGCAGATAATACTCGCCCTGAGCATTATCACAGCCAACCTGTGCCAAGGCAGCAAACAAATCCTGACACTCAAAGCAATAAATACCGGAATTTACCTCGTTGATTTTGCGCTCTTCCTCAGTAGCATCCTTCTGCTCCACAATGCGAGCCACATCACCATCAGCAGTACGAATAATACGACCATAGCCGGTAGCATCTGGCATAATAGCGGTCAACACAGTTGCCTTGGCTCCTGCTGCCTTGTGTCCTTCATACAGCTTGGTAATCAGGTCTGCTGTTACCAAAGGAGTATCACCGCACAGCACCACTACAGTACCCTGCTCATCCTTTAACAAAGCCTCAGTCTGACGCACTGCATGGCCAGTACCAAGCTGCTCTGCCTGTACCACAAACTCAGCCTGGTCTCCCATAGCTTCCTTTACCATCTCACTGCCAAAGCCTACAACAACAATATTGCGCTTGGCACCTGCTCCCTTGGCAGCATCCAACACGTGCTGCAGCATTGGCTTTCCTGCTGCCTTGTGCAGAACCTTGGGCAGCTTGGACTTCATACGAGTTCCTTTGCCTGCTGCCAGAATAACAGTAACTAAATCCAGCATTTGATTGCCTCCAAAAAATATATTCATATTGATAGCCATTGGTTTTTCCCCGGCTATCCTGCAAATCCTGTCCCGTGACAGGTATCAGCCTTTTTATTTACCGGCCTTGCCGCCAGCCTTTTTCTTCAATTCCTCCATGCTGGCCAGGAGAGTATGCTCTGCCTGCTCCATATGGTATTCAGCTGCCGCCTGGGCTGCCTTTACATCACCTTTGGCAATAGCCTCTACAATACGGCAATGCTCCTCATGGGTGGCCTGCAAACGCCCCGGATAGGACATAGAGGTGGAACGGAATCTGGTCAGCTGTTCCCGCAGATTAAAGATAATGCCTACTAAGCGGGAATTACGACTGGCCTGATACAGCAAATCATGGAACTCCATATCAGTTTCCACGATTTTATCCATATCCCCTTCTTCAATGTACTCACCAATGGACACCAACAAGCGCTGCAAATGCTCCAGCTCCTCATCAGTAATGCGCTCCGCAGCAAGACCGCTAGCCAGAGAATCCAAAGAGGTACGAATCTCAAATACCTCATTCACATCACGAATGGAAAGATTGGCCACATAAGTACCACGACGAGGCATCATAATGACATATCCTTCCAGCTCCAGCTTGCGGATAGCCTCTCTAACAGGAGTACGGCTTACCCCCAGTTCCTCTGCCAGCTGGATTTCCATCAGGCGCTCGCCAGGAGCCAGTACACCTTTGCGGATAGCATCCCGAAGGGTTTCACACACAACCTCCCGCAAAGGCTGATAACTATCCAATTTAATAGGTGTCAGCTTTTTTTCCATTAAACTCAAATCCTTTTATTCTAAAATAAAAAATTAACCTAAAGTCTCAGCCACAAAGACACCGGCTTCACCATCGTATTTCTTCAGTGTATCTGCCAAATGCCATGCCTGCTGCTTTTCTCTTACCAGGCCAAAAACTGTTGGGCCGCTGCCAGACATCATACTGGCCATAGCCCCATGCTCCAGCATAAGCCTTTTGTAATCTGCGATTACAGGATGTTCAACTTCTGTAACACCCTCCAGCACATTGCACAGCAAACCAGCTGCCTTGTGAGCGTCTCCCTCATGAATAGCCGCCAGCATAGCCTCATTATCAGGATGAGGACCATCATAGCCTGCGTCATAGGTTTTGTAAGCCCAAGCTGTAGACACTCCCACCGGTGGCTTGGCCAAAACCACACTAAGCCTTGGGAAACCAGGCAATCTGGTCAAAACCTCGCCTCGGCCGGTAGCCAGCATGGTGCCTCCCATAATACAGAAAGGAATATCAGAGCCTAATCTTGCTCCCAACTCACAGAGTCTTGCCTCTGTCATGCCCAGTCGGAAAAGATGATTCATGCCCTTCAACACAGCTGCCGCATCGGCAGAGCCTCCAGCCAAGCCAGCTGCCATAGGAATCCTCTTAGTAAGGTGAATCTCCACACCCTCTTGCAAATTGTATTCCTTTTGTACCAGAGCTGCAGCCTTCCAACAGAGATTGCTTTCATCTGCCGACAAAGTTCCCTGCTGCCCCTCAATAGCAATGGTCAAACTAATACCCTGATTAATTTTCCCCATGCTCAAAGTATCATGCAGAGAAATTTCCTGCATGATCATAGCCACCTCATGATATCCATCCTCTCTGGTGCCAAGAATATCAAGGGTTAGATTAATCTTTGCATTCGCACTTAAAGTTAGCAATGTATCCCCACATCCCATTGTTCGAAATTTACTTATTACTTATAAATTCTACCAATTTTTTAGCTTTTCAGCAAGTATTATTGACTTTTCTTCCCAAGAAAAGGATAATATTTTAGTAATATACTTTTCTAAGAGGGTGATTTTTTTGGACTATCTTCTGCTGGAGGGACAACCCTTCAGAATATATATCATATTTGCCGCCATTCTGGTTATTTTTAATCTGTTGAATCTGGGACTGCAAAAAATCCTTTTTCCTTGGCAAGTACGGCGCCTGCTAAGAAAATGGAAAATCGTGCTGAAAAACAGACAGAAACTGCCTCTCCTCAGCCAGCTGCAGGAATTGGTAGTAAATCTTTCTGGCACCATCAGCTATGGAGTACCCCAAGTTACGGATATATATCCTAACGGCATTTCCTCCGCCAGATTGCTGGCCTTGGCGGCAGCCATTGAAACAGGCATCCACCATCCTATAGCAGAGGCTATTGTGGAGGAAGCTCATGTTAGAGGATTGGATCTGCCAGAGATTTCCACCTCCAATCCTGTCAACGGCCGAGGAGCAGAGGCTCTTATGAACCGCCAGACTCTTAGCGTTGGCTCTGCTGATTTCTTTCAGGAGCAGGGCATTGATATTCCGGCGGAAATCTACACCAAGGCAGACCAGCTGGCCTACAAGGGACAGATTATTGTTTTTGTGGCTATCGGCAAATTCTGCCGTGGCTTTATTACCCTGCAGGACAATCTGAAACGCAGTATTCCTGGGGACATCAGCTTTTTGCAGGAAACCGGTATCAAGGTTACTATTATGAGTGGCAGCAATCGCTCCACTGCCAAAAGCTATCTTAAGGCCTCTGGGGCAGATGTCCTGCGGAGCCAGCTAAGTAATCTGGAAAAGGCCAAGGAAATGCTGTTGAAGCAGGCCACTGGTCAGGTGGTTGCTGCTGCTGGTCGCACCAGCAAATTTGAAGGTGCTCTCCGCAGCTGTGATCTTAGCTTTGCCTTGGAATACGCCCAGCAAAGCGTTAAGGATATGGCAGATGTGCTGATTCACACCAATAGCATTGGCACTATTGCCACCGCTAAGAACATTGCTATTATGGTAAAAAAACGCCAGCGCACCAGCTGGATTATAGCTCTGCTGGTCAATGTGCTGCTGCTCTTGTCCCTGCTGTTCCTCTGTAATCTGGACAGCATGCCCAATTACGGCGGTCTGGTATTAATCGGCCTTAGCCTTGTGGGATTTGTAGTTTTACTGGCCAATCAGATACCCCTGCGCTATTAATAACAAAAATATTGTATATAAATTTGAAGGAGATTTACTATGGATAAGGAACAATTTGATGTACTGGTAGATACCGTATTGGAAACCACTGCCCGCCCACCAGAAAAGCTTTTCGCCGGTGGCTATGAGGATTGGCATTGCCGAGCCAGATTGGCTCATTTTCTAGCCATGCCGGAGCTGAACCGTCCCGAGGCAGCCAAGGAGCTATTCCACTCCATAATTGATGTGGAGCCAGATCCTGAAAACGCTGAGGACATTGAGGAAAAGACCTATGCTCTCCAGCACCTCAGCCAGATGGAGCGGGAGGCCAACCGTTACGAGGAGGCTCTCAACTACATCAATATCGCACTGGAAACTGCTGAGGAATCAGATTTTCTCTACAAATACATTCTCCGGGGAGAGCTGTGGGCTGACCGTTGGAATCTGCTTCATCTCATGAACCGTACTGAGGAAGCGGAAGCGGAAGCTGACGAAAGAATTGAATTTTTCAAGGATATTCCTGTGGCTCACAACAGTTATCTCTACTATGGCTATCGCTTCAAAGCCCAGCTGGCCGCAGAGCGTGGCGTAGTGCTGGTAGCCAAGGACTTTATGCATATGGCTCTCCATGCTATGGATATTCCACCTATTAATCAGGAAAAATTAAAAACCGCCTTTGAGGCTCAGCATGAAAATATTTCCTGGATTATGGCAGAAATCGACAAGGCCACCCCAAATCCAGACAATATTCATTGGGATATTTAATCCCAGCCAACAAAAAATCCCGCTACACTGCCCTAGTGTAGCGGGATTTTTATTTTGATAAATTATTTAACAGTCCAATTAATGCTGCTTTTGCTTGCAGGCTTTATTCTGCAAACGCCGCATATGGAAAAAGCTTTTCATCAGCTGGCGGCATTCATCCTCCAAAACTCCGGCCACTACCTCCATGCGATGATTCAGTAATTTATGATTCACCACATTAAAAATAGACTCTACAGCTCCAAATTTGGATTCATTACTGCCATATACCAGCCTGTCTATTCTGCTGTTTACCAATGCCCCAGCGCACATAGCACATGGCTCAATGGTTACATACAATGTACAGCCGCTAAGGCGCCAGCGGCGGAGAGCCTGACAGCCCTTGCGAATGGCCTCCATTTCTGCGTGAGCTGTTGCATCCATAGTCTGCTCCCTCAGATTAAAGCCAGTGGCTATTACCTGTCCATCCTCGTCATTAACCAAAACTGCCCCAATGGGAATCTCTCCCTGCTGATAGGCCTTAACAGCCTCTTTTAGAGCCATACGCATATATTTCTCGTGGTCTAGCATATACAACTACATTCCTATTCTTTGATGATAAAAGAAATCCAAATTGACGCCCTTTTCATAAAACAAGGACTGAGTAGCTCCATTGCCCTCCCAGGTAGCAGCCTCGGTTTCGGGGGCACTGGCCTCCAACCGGCTCTTGCGGTTCTTCAGCATATCCTGAAAGCTTCCCTCATTACCCTGACCATCCCTCTGCCGCCTTTGGAGCCAAGGGCTGTTGGGGTCCAGCTTTACGCCTGTAATTCTGCTTACTTTATCAATTTTGCCCATCATGACAATCACCTCATTTGCTACCAGGGAACAATAAACTACTTACATACTTTCAACTCCTTTACATATATATCGTCTGGGAAAAGTCTTTTATTAATACTTTTTGCCTATATTTTTTATTTTCTCCAATTTTTCCAGTCCTAATCTCCTATCCTCTCCTAATATAGCCTTTATAATGCCTAAAAAGAATTTAATACTTTTATAAATATTATTAATCATTGTTGAAATTTTGCTAAATTCTTTTTAACAAATGTTGATATAGGCAGAAAAAAAGACCTGCAGATTTCTCCGCAGGTCTTTAGTTATGCTAGCTTACTATATTGAATTTGTGAAGCAATGTTAATTACTTCTTCAGAGCGTCGCCCAGGTTGTTCTGAGTGTTACGTGCAGCAGCTACGGACTCAGCAAAACGATCCTTCTCTACGCCATCCAGCTTCAGCTCAACGATCTTCTCAACGCCGTCAGCGCCCAAGATTACAGGAACACCGATGCAGAGATCATCCTCGCCATACTCGCCCTCGAGATATACGCAGCAAGGAATGAGCTTCTTACCATCAGTGATGATGGACTTAACCAGCTCGCCTGCAGCAGCACCAGGAGCGTACCAAGCGGAAGTGCCCAGCAGCTTAGTCAGGGTAGCACCGCCAACCTTGGTCTGTGCAATAGCATCCTCAAGCTCTGCCTCGCTGAGGAGGTGAGATACAGGAATACCCTTGTAAGTAGCAATGGATCCGAGAGGAACCATGGTCTTGTCGCTATGACCACCGATTACCATGCCCTCAATGTCGGTAGGAGTTGCTGGATAGCCAGCCTTCTGGAGAGCCTTGGACAGGAAATAACGGAAACGGGAGCTGTCAAGCATACCGCCCATGCCGATTACGTGGTTCTTAGGCAGACCGGAATTCTTCAGTGCCAAATAGGTCATAGCATCCATTGGGTTGGAGATTACGATGAAGATAGCATCTGGAGAATACTTTACAGCCTGCTCAATAACGCTGCCAACGATACCAGCGTTAACACCGATCAGATCCTCACGGCTCATACCAGGCTTACGAGGAATACCGGAAGTGATAACAACAACCTTGGAACCTGCAGTAGCTGCATAGTCGTTGGTAACACCGGTAATAGTAGTGTTGAAGTTCAGGATCTGTGCAGTCTGCATCATATCCATAGCCTTACCTTCGGAAACGCCCTCTTTGATATCGAGCAGAACTACTTCGCTAGCATAACCTGCGCTGGCAATTACATTTGCTGCTGTTGCTCCTACATTACCTGCGCCTACAACTGTTACTTTCATTTAAAAATTCCTCCTTTTATACTACAGATACACATCAGTATATCTGTCCTTTAACTAATGATATTATAACAAATATTAATGCACTTGTATAGCAAATTTTGGAATTAATTTATATTAAAGGGGCTATTCACTAATTTCTTAGTGAAATAACCCCTCGTTTTATTTATTTCTTGCTTTTGAGATATGCGTCAATAGCGGCTGCGGCTTTTTTGCCAGCACCCATTGCCAGAATAACAGTTGCAGCACCTGTTACAATATCACCGCCGGCGAATACGCCTTCCTTGGTGGTGGCACAGGTTTCTTCATCAGCTACGATATTGCCCCGCTTGTTGGTTTCCATACCAGGAGTAGTGGAAGCCACAATTGGGTTTGGACCATTACCAATAGCCATAATCACTGTATCTACACCCAGCTCAAACTCAGAGCCTTCAATAGCTACTGGACGACGACGGCCGGAAGCATCAGGCTCGCCCAGCTCCATCTTGATACATTTCAAACCTTTAACCCAGCCGTTTTCATCACCAAGAATCTCCACAGGGTTATTCAGCAGCTTGAACTGAATTCCCTCCTCCTTGGCGTGATGCACTTCCTCAGCACGAGCTGGCAGCTCTGCCTCAGAACGGCGATAAACGATATAAACATTCTCTGCTCCCAGACGGAGAGAAGTACGGGCAGCATCCATAGCTACATTACCACCGCCTACTACAGCTACATTCTTGCCAATAGCAATAGGAGTCAGATGGTTAGGGAAATCATAAGCCTTCATCAGATTGCAACGAGTCAGGAACTCATTGGAGGAATATACACCGTTGAGATTCTCACCAGGAATATGCATAAAATGAGGCAGGCCGGCACCAGTACCTACATATACAGCATCAAAGCCCATTTCACCCATCAGCTCATCTACAGTAAAGAGACGGCCAGCAATAGCATTAACCTCAATGGTAACTCCCAGCTTCTGGAGATTCTCTACCTCACGGCGTACAATCTTATCCTTTGGCAGACGGAACTCAGGAATACCATAGGAAAGTACACCGCCAGCTACATGAAGGGCCTCAAAAATAGTAACCTTATAGCCCATCTTTGCCAAATCTCCAGCACAGGACAAACCAGAAGGGCCAGCACCAATAACAGCTACCTTCTGAGCATCCTCAGCAAACTGAATTGGCTTGATTTCCTCATTCTTAGCCAGCTGATAGTCAGCAGCAAACCGCTCCAAACGGCCAATACCTACTGGCTCCCCCTTGATACCCATAATACAATGCTTCTCGCACTGATTCTCCTGTGGGCAGACACGGCCACATACTGCTGGCAGGGAGTTGGATTCCTTGATAATATCTATAGCGGCATCAAAATCCCGCTCCTTGATTTTGCCAATAAAAGCAGGAATATTTACCTGTACAGGACAGCCCTGACGACACTTTGGCACCTTGCAGTTAAGACAGCGCTCTGCCTCAGCTACAGCGGTATCCTCATCATAGCCCAGTGCTACCTCCTGAAAATTACGAGCACGAACCTTTGGATCCTGCTCCGGCATCTTGTGCTTTTCCATTACTAATGCCATTTTTCATTACCTCCCCAGTCCGATATTGCAAACATGATCCTTGGCCTGTGCTTCCTGTGGACGGAACATCCGGCTGCGGGACATAAGGCTGTCAAAATCTACCAAATGGCCATCAAACTCTGGGCCATCTACACAGGCAAATTTCATTTCATCCCCCACCTGCACACGGCAGCCGCCGCACATACCAGTACCATCAACCATAACCGGGTTCAGAGAAACAATAGTCTTGATACCCAAAGGACGGGTAGCCTCTACCACACTGCGCATCATAACGCCAGGGCCGATAGCAGTAACCTGGTCAATCTTCTCCCCTCTGTCCACCAACTGCTGGAGAGCAGTGGTAACAAAGCCCTTGACACCATAGGAACCATCATCGGTGGCAATCAAAACCTCATCAGAAATAGCCCGCATTTTCTCCTCAAAAATCAGGATATCCTTGGTTTTGGCCCCCATAATAGAAATAACCTTGTTGCCTGCCTCATGCATGGCTCTAGCAATAGGGTAAACCGGAGCAACACCGATACCGCCGCCAATGCAGACAATGGTGCCCATATTCTCATGAATCTCAGATGGCTGTCCCAGAGGGCCGGCAAAATCCACAATAGAATCCCCTTCATTCTTGGCAGCCAACATCTGAGTAGAAGCGCCTACTACCTGGAAAATCAAGGTAATAGTACCTGCTTCACGGTCAAAATCCGCAATAGTCAGCGGGATTCTTTCCCCATCCTCATCAACTCTGAGGACAATAAACTGTCCTGCCTGAGCCTTCTTGGCCACTCTTGGTGCCTCAATGTCATAATGAAAAATACCAGGAGAAAGCTCCTGCTTCTTCAAAATCTTGAACATCTTTCAACTCTCCTTTATAATAGCTAAAACCTCTGAGGAAATTTTTCAAAACATACACAACATATCCCCCAAAGGCAGAAAAAACTTTTAGCCCAAAATTCCTTCCAGATAGGCTTCGAGGTTGCCACGAATAGGCATCAAATAGAGATTATCTCCATGCTGCTTGGCAAAATCCCTTACCTTACGGCCAAATTCAATGCTCCATTCAAGGGTAGGCTGGAAATCCTTTGGAAAAATAACATTGTTCTTCATTTCCCAATAGCTTTGAGAACGCTCGGAGGCTACTGGCGTAACACCCCAATAAACATTCTGCCCCTCCAGCATATCAGCGTACATCTCCAATAAACGCATATCAAAAAACGGCTGGGTAAAGAAACCTACGGCACCTGCCTGCAGCTTTCTATGAATACGGTACAGCTCCTGACGCATACTGCCACGATACTGGTCAATACCGGCATAGACCTTTACCTCAGGCATTTCCTGATGGAATTTTTGTATAACATCAGTGGTAATAGTAGGATAAACCTTGTGTGTCATATCCTGGGGCGGATCTCCCTCAATAACCAGCACCTCTGTAATACCGCTTTGCCGCAGCTCCGGCCGCATAGCTAAAGGTTCTGCCAGATTAACATCAATAGCCCTGATATGAGGCATGACAGCTGGATAATAATCCTGAGCAATAGCTGCCCCCTGCCAGCTTCTGGTTTCCAAACGCAGCAAATCTGGAATATTAATCAAATCAACACCCTTGATTTTTTCCTTAACCAATTCCAAATTGCTACGCAGTTCTTCTGGTGTACGTGGCACCAGTTCCAAAGAAATTCTTCCCACTATATCACTTCCATTATACATTTAATATCAATAAGAGTCAGAGCAAGCACCTATACAGACATCAGCCTGGGCACCTGCTCTTCCTCTCCACATACATTAGAACAAGCCGGTAATCTTGCCGTTTACATCAATATCCATATTCTCGGCTGCTGGCTTCTTTGGCAGGCCTGGCATGGTGAGAATATTGCCAGTAAGAGCTACAATAAAGCCGGCACCAGCAGAAATCCGCAGCTCCTTAACGGTAATGCGGAAGCCCTCTGGGCGTCCCAGCTTGGTGGCATCATCAGACAAGGAATACTGAGTCTTGGCCATGCAGATAGGCATCTTGTCCAGGCCCAAGGCCTCAATCTCTGCCAGCTGCTTCTTGGCTGGAGCAGTAAAGTCCACCCCATCAGCACCGTAAATAGCCTTGGCAATGGACTCAATCTTCTCAGGAATGCTCTGTTCCACCTCATACATATAGTGGAAATCAGCAGGCTGCTTCATAGCCTCCAGCACCTTTTCTGCCAGCTCTACGCCGCCTTCGCCACCCTTGGCCCATACCTCAGACAGGGCTACAGATGCACCTAAGGCATTGCACTTCTCCTCTACGAAATCCAATTCTTCCTTGGTATCGGTAGGGAAAGCATTAATAGCCACCACAGCAGGCAGGCCAAATTTGTGTACATTCTCAATATGCTTGGTCAGGTTAGCCATGCCCTTCTCCAGAGCTGCCATATCCACCTTGCCCAGCTCAGTCTTTGGTACACCGCCATGCATCTTCAAAGCTCTAACAGTAGCTACAATAACTACTGCATCTGGATGAATACCAGCGAAGCGGCACTTAATATCCAGGAACTTCTCTGCGCCAAGGTCAGCACCGAAGCCTGCCTCAGTAATAGCTATATCAGCAAACTTCAAAGCGAATTTGGTAGCCATAACAGAGTTGCAGCCATGAGCAATATTAGCAAATGGGCCGCCATGAATCAAGGCAGGAGTTCCCTCCAAGGTCTGTACCAGATTTGGCTTAATAGCATCCTTAAACAGGAGAGTCAAAGCACCGGTTACATTCAGCTCCTCAGCTCGAATAGCACGGCCATCACGGCTGTAAGCTACGACGATTTCTCCCAGACGCTTCTTCATATCCTCCAGGTCGCTGGCCAAGCAAAGAATGGCCATCATCTCAGAGGCTACAGTAATGTCAAAGCCAGTCTCTCTTGGTACACCATGAGCCTTGCCGCCAAGACCAATTACCACATTGCGGAGCGCTCTGTCGTTCAAATCCAGAACCCGCTTCCAAGCTATACGGCGTACATCAATATCCAGCGCATTGCCCTGCTGGATATGGTTATCTATAACTGCTGCCAACAGATTGTGGGCTGTTGTAATAGCATGAAAATCACCAGTAAAATGCAGGTTAATGTCCTCCATAGGAACTACCTGGGCATAACCGCCGCCAGCAGCGCCGCCCTTCAAACCAAAGCATGGTCCCAGGGATGGCTCACGGAGAGCTACAGCAACCTTATGTCCCAGCTTGTGGAAAGCATCAGCCAAGCCCACACTGGTAGTGGTTTTACCCTCACCAGCAGGTGTAGGATTAATGGCAGTAACCAGAACCAGCTTGCCGTCTGGACCATTCTTTACTTTGTTCCAAGCATCCAAGGAAATCTTTGCCTTGTACTTGCCGTACAATTCAATATCATCCTCTGTCAGACCAAGCTTAGCAGCAATTTCCCTAATATGCTGCATCTGGGCTTCCTGCGCAATTTCTACGTCTGTTTTCATTCGACAACAACCTCCCTATATACTACAAGAAATATATGTTTCCAGTGTAGCTTCCCGCCCCCAGGACAGGTAATCTCACCGGAAAAACCCTAGCTTAGATATTGAACCTTAGCCCTCCAACTGTAAGCGGGCTGCCTCTACAGTATTCTGCATCAGCATGGCAATGGTCAGCAGTCCTACGCCTCCAGGCACAGGAGTAATGGCTCCTGCCACTTCCTTCACGGCTTCAAAATCCACATCCCCTACCAGCTTCTTAGGAGCAATGCGGTTAATACCTACATCAATAACAGCAGCGCCCGGCTTAACCATATCTGCGGTGACAAAGCCAGCCTTGCCTACAGCTGCTACCAGAATATCTGCCTGACGGGTAATCTCTGCCAAATTCTTGGTTCTGGAATGGCAGATGGTAACGGTAGCATTTTTCCCCAGCAGTAAGTGAAGCATAGGCTTGCCCACAATATTGCTGCGGCCAATAATCACGGCATTAGCTCCCTCTACAGGAATCTCTGCCAGCTCCAGCATACGAAGACAGCCATGAGGGGTACAAGGCACCAATGCCTTCTGGCCAGTTACCAGACGGCCTACATTAACTGGATGGAAGCCATCTACATCCTTCAATGGATTAATAGCCTCCAGCACCTCAGATTCATATGGCTGCAATTCTTTTGGCAAAGGCAGCTGTACCAAGATACCATGAATCTTTTCGTCATTATTCAAACGCTGAATCTCAGTCAAAAGCTCTTCTCTAGTAGTGGTAGCAGGCAGCTCCACCCCCTCGGAATAAAAGCCCAGCTCAGTGCAAGCCTTGTGCTTGTTGCGAACATACACCTGAGAGGCTGGGTTTTCTCCAACTATAATTACAGCCAGACCAGGAGTAATGCCATATTTAGCCTTTAGCTCCTGAGCCTTTTTACCTGCCTCTTCCTTTAATTTAGCGGCAAATACCTTGCCCTCCAACAATCTTGCTGTCATAACTATCGCTTCCTTCCACCATGCAGCCCTGGCAGAGCCAGCTGCCTATTATGACTGACAACTGTCAGCCTATTTTAATTCCCATAGCACACTCATTAATGTACACAGGAATATTGCCACAGAAACAATACCATTTCTCAAATAATAGCGCCGATTAAAGGCCTTGAACCCCTGTCGGGCAATAATCTGATGCTGAAAATACAGCACCCCACCAGCAATGCCTACACCTATATAATACATATAGCCCAAAGACAATAGCTGGCCTAGATAAAAGAAAATACACAAGGTAATCACATGGGTGATTTTGGCCAGCAGCAGGGCATTTTTTGCCCCCAAAGCTACGGCCATAGAGTGGAGTCCATGAGCCTTGTCAAATTCCTCATCCTGAGCGCCATATACTACATCAAAACCGCCAATCCACAAGGTAACTGCCAGGAACAGTACCACCATAGGATAATCAATGGTGCCTGTTACAGCCACCCAGCCTCCTGCCGGAGCCATAGCCACTGCAATACCGCAGATATAATGGCAGAAGCAGGTATATCGCTTCATAAAAGGATATATTACAAAGGGCAGAGCCGCTATAGGCAGCAGCTTAATGCAGATAGGATTCAGCTGTAATACAGAAAATACCAGCACCGCTGCGCAAATCCCAATCAACACATGAACACCATGACGGCTGACTGTACCTGCCACCATTGGTCTTTGCTGAAATCTTGGCTGATCCACATCGTATTTCAAATCAATCATATTGTCCAAGGCCAAAGCCGCACTGCGGGCAGAAACAATGGTCATGGTTACCCACAGCATGGTCCACCAGTCCACTGTACCTTTAGAGGCCAGCAATACCGCCATATAGGCAAAGGGCAAGGAAAATATGGTCTGATAAAAGGCTATATTATCCAAATGGGCATTCAGTCTTTGCCACAGGCTACCCTTTTCTTCTCTATGCTTAGTCAAGTCCCAAGGCCTCCCACTTTGCATCTACCATATCCTTGATAGATTTGTCCATAGTAATCTCGTCTGGCCATTCTCTGGTATGACCTTCCTCTGGCCAGGTCTTGGTGGCATCAATACCAACCTTGGTGCCCCACTTGGCCATTGGAGAGGAATGATCCAATACATCAAGAGGCCCCTCTACCATCATAAGATCCCGCTTGGCATCAATATTATTAAATACCCGCCACCATACTTCCTTTTCATCCTGTACGTTAACATGGGCATCTACTACAATAATCATCTTAATGAACATCATCTGGCCCATACCCCACAGGGCTGTCATAACCTTTTTCGCCTGCATTGGATAGGTTTTCTTGATGGATACGAAAATGCAATCATGGAATACTCCCTCCAAAGGCATATTAATATCCACTACCTCTGGAATAGCCTGCTGTAACAGAGGCAGGAATAATCGCTCTGTAGCCTTGGCTATGAAACAATCCTCCATAGGAGGCTTGCCTACAATGGTAGAAGCATAAATTGGATTCTTGCGATGGGTGATACAGGTAATATGGAAAACTGGATAATAATCCGCCAAGGAATAATAGCCGGTATGGTCACCAAATGGTCCCTCCCAACGGCGTTCATCCACATCTACATAGCCCTCCAAAATAATCTCTGCTCCGGCAGGCACTTCCACATCTACGGTTTTGCATTTTACCATTTCCACAGATTTGTGCCGCAGGAAGCCAGCAAAAACCATTTCATCAATATCCCTTGGCAGTGGTGCTGTAGCCGCATAGGTTACTACTGGATCTGTTCCAATAGCTACAGCTACCTCCATTCTCTGGCCGCCCATAGCCTTGGTATCACGACAGTTATCTGCACCATTCTTGTGGATATGCCAATGCATACCAGTGGTACAGCTATCGTATTTCTGCAAACGGTACATACCTACATTCCGCTTGCCGGTTTTAGGGTTCTTGGTAAAGACCAAAGGCAGAGTAATAAAGGAACCTCCATCCTGTGGCCAGCATTTCAAAATAGGGAACTTGTCCAGGGATGGATTATCTGTTATAACAACCTCCTGGCAAGGTGCTTTTTTCACATATTTAGGGAAATTAATGGCTTTTTTGGCCATCGGAATAATCGAAAGCAAATCTGTCTTATGGGACAGGGAAATATACGGCAGCTTCAGGATTTCCCGCATTTCATCTGCCACATCATCCAGCTTCTCCACCCCAAAGGCAATAGCCATGCGCTCCATACTGCCAAAGGCATTCATCAGCACTGGCATATCATAGCCCTTAACATTCTCAAACAGCAGGGCTACATTCTTATTACCCTCCATCTTGGACACTCTATCCGTAATCTCTGTAATCTCCAGCTGGCAATCCACCTCAGTGGTAATTCGCTTCAAAAGCCCCCTGCTTTCCAGCTCAGCTATATATTCCCGCAAATCCTTAAAGGCCATAAATACCCTGTCCTCCCTGTGTTTTTTGTCAGAAAGGCACCTGCCCACAAAAAGCAGATGCCTTTACGTTATACTGTCAGATTTTGAGTCATGACAAATGCTTCTATCCTTAAACGCCATTGTTCTCAATCTGTCTATATCCTATTCTAGTGCAGGCTCAATATTTTCTGCCGCCTACAAAGCTTACCACCATGCGATAGGAATCCCGTATCTCCTCCGGCATCTCCTGTGGCAGTACATCCACAGCCGCCTGCAGGAACTCCTCCACCTTCTGCTTGGAAAATTCAATGCCATCAGAAGCCCTTACAATCTCCAAGGCTCTCTGCAGCATGGCATCAGTCATATTCTTGTCTGTAACAATAGCATGAAGCTCATCCCTATCAGGACTTACCTCCAAAGCACGAATCGCCGGCAGGGTAACAATTCCCTGACGAATATCATTGCCTGCTGGCTTGCCCAAGGTAGCATCATCACTGGTAAGATCCAGCAAATCATCAGTAAGCTGGAAAGCCATGCCTACATTATAACCAAAATCATATAATGCCTGAATATACTCCTCAGAAAGACCGGCCACATCTCCCCCAAGCTGACAGGCAATAGCAATAAAATTGGCGGTTTTCTTGGCAATACGCTCATAATACTCCTGTACATCACAGGAAGCCTTGTAGATTTCCTTGTTCTGAATCAGTTCTCCAGAGCTAAGATCACAAATAAGGCGAGCCAGCTGTCTATCCACTCGCTTGCTGTAGTTATTTTCAGCTACCAGCGCAAAAGCCTTGGCAAAGAGATAATCTCCTGCCAAAATAGAAATCTGGTTGCCCCACTTAGCATTGGCAGTAACAGCTCCCCGGCGGGTATCTGCACTGTCAATAACATCATCATGAACCAAGGATGCCATATGCATCATTTCCAAGGCCACAGCCAAAGGCATGGCCTTCTGCAAATCAAAGTCCTGTCCACAGCGGGCAGCCAGGAAATAAATCGCTGGGCGCAATCTCTTACCACCAGAGGCCACCAAATGAGAGCCAATCTCCGTAATAATCTTCTCTGGGGCTGTAGCAGCCTGCTGTAATGCCAGCTCTAGCTGAGACAAATCATTTTTAATCAAATCAAACATCTTGTTTGCCAAAATAAATCACCTGCATTTAATTTCTCGTGTTTATAAAACACGACACAATAATGTTACTACATATCCTGCATTTTCGCAAATTATTCTTCCATTCCACAAATTTTGTTTAATTCATCAGGAAATTATATCTACAAATCCAGCAAAATATGTTACACTGTAAGATAATAAGTGTATATAGTACCAAATGTATAACAAGGGGATGGAAATATGTTAAAGGGACTTTTTGCAAATCTAAATCTTGCCAAAAAGCTGTCCATAAGCTTTTTGACTCTGGCGCTGATACCTATTGTCATTGTTACGGCTATTGCCTCCTACAATATGTACAATGAGCGTATGGCAACAGTAAATCAGCACAATCTTTATGTGGCTCAGATGAAATCTGACAACATAGATAATATTCTCATGAATCAGATACAGCTTATGGAGGCTTTATCTTCCTCTCTGGAAGCCAAAAGCATGAATCCTGCTCAGATGATACCGCTTTTGCAAAATGGCGTAAGGCACTCACCTCTGATTGCCAATATGTTTATCTGTGATCTAACAGGCCAGCAGGTGGCTAGAGACTCTGGCAATTATGTCAACGTGGGAGATAGAGATTATGTCCGGGCTGTAATGCAGGAGGGCAAGGCCTATGCCTTTAGTGATGCTGTTTTGTCCAAAGCTACCAACAAGGTAATGATTATCGCTGCCGTGCCTATTAAGGACGAAGCCGGCAATGTTATCGGAGCTATGGCCTCCACCTTTAATATGGATACCCTCCAGAAGCTTTTGTTGGAGGACACTAATAATCTAACCGATAGACAGGAGATTGTTTTCCTCACCGATTCCAAGGGAAATGTTATGATACATCCAGAGGAAAAATTTGTACAGACTCTTACCAATTGGAGCGGTATGGAGCCTGTAAAGTCCGCTGCCTCTGGTAAAGCAGAAGTGTGTCAATATGTAAATGGTGACAATGTAGACTCCTTGGCAGCCAGCGCCCCTGTAGGCAATCTGGGCTGGGGTATCGTGGTGGAAAACTCCCGCAGTGATGTTATGAGTGTTATCTATAATGCCATAACAGAAATTGCTATTATTATGATAATCCTGCTGGCCTTGGTAGTGGTTTTTGCCCGGGTGCTGGCCAACTCCTTTGCCGCTCCTATGAAGGAATTAGCAGAAAAATCTGAGCTGATGGCCAATGGCGATTTGACTGTCCGTCTCAATGTAGAATCCAATGACGAAATCGGCCATGCTGCCAATGCCTTTAACAAAATGTCCTGCCAGATGAATGAGGTTATGAGTAAGATTTCCATTGCCTCCCAGCAGGTAGCCAGCGGTTCCAAAAACATCGCTGATGCAGGCAATATGCTGGCCAAGGGTGCTTCCTCTCAGGCCTCCTCTGTGGAGGAACTGTCTGCCTCTATTGCCGAAATTAACGAGCAGACCAAGAACAACGCTGGCAATGCCGAGGAAGCCAATAATCTGGCCAGCGATACCCATACCAAGGCCAATATAGGCAATCAGCGCATGGAGGAAATGCTGCAGGCTATGGTGGATATTAATGAGTCCTCCAACAATATTGCCAAGATTATCAAGGTAATTGATGAAATTGCCTTCCAGACCAATATTCTGGCTCTTAACGCTGCTGTAGAAGCCGCTAGAGCCGGTCAGCACGGCAAGGGCTTTGCTGTTGTGGCTGAGGAAGTGCGGAATCTGGCTGCCCGCAGTGCTGAGGCTGCCAAATCCACCACAGAGATTATTCAGCATTCCATTGACAAGGTAAATGCTGGCACCGAGCTGGCCAAAGGTACGGCTCAGGCTCTCCGCAGCATTAAGGAAAGCATAGATCATGTAACAGTGCTGGTGGCAGATATTGCCCAAGCCTCTCAGAAGCAAAGCTCTGCTCTGCAAATGCTGAATCAGGGTGTATTGCAGGTATCCAATGTAGTACAGACCAACTCCTCCACAGCCGAGGAATCCGCTTCCGCCTCTGTAGAGCTTAATGCTCAGGCTGAATTGCTGCAGGAGGCTGTAAGCAAATTCAAAATCTAAAAAAAATATTTTCAACTGTCAATTCTGACACATAGGGAAAATTCGAGGTAAATTTCATGAATGTGCGTGATGATTTTTTGCTATACAATAACAAGGAAATAAATAAAAATGTACTGCTCTCTGCCAAAAGCAAACGGCGTATGCGCAAATCCAAAAGTGATAATACCTTGAAATCCTATGCGGCAGACTGGAATGATTTTACGGATTGGTGCGAAGCTAACAAGCTTTGCCCCCTCCCCTGCAAGCCAGAGGATATTGTCAACTACATTAATGATTTGGCAGATAACGCCAAGGCTAATACCGTTTCCCGGCGGGTAACAGCTATTTCCGAGAATCATATTGCCGGAGGCTATCAGGAAAACAATCCCGCCAAGCATGTCATGGTGCACAATGCCATGCAGGCCATTCGCCGGGAGAAGGGCACCTTTCAACATGGCAAGGCTCCTATTCTCATGGAAACCCTGCCCCTACTGGCAGATATGCTGTCAGGCAATGATTTGGTTACTCTGCGGGACAAGGCATTGCTTTTCCTAGGCTTTGCCGGGGCCTTCCGCCGTTCCGAGCTGGTGGCGGTACAGATAGAGGATTTGACCTTTACCACTCAGGGAATGGTTGTCTTTATTCCTCAGTCCAAGGGTGATCAACTGGGAGCTGGCTCAGAAATTGCCATTCCCTATGCTCCCCAAAAGGAAATATGCGCTGTTCGGGCAGTAAGAAACTGGATGGAGGCGGCAGGCATTACCTCCGGCCCCCTCTTCCGAGGCTTTAAGCGAAATCTACTGCCTAGAGATACTCAGCTAAACGACAAGGCAGTAGCAGAAATTGTCAAGAAATACATGGCCAGATTGGGGCTGGATCCCTCTGACTTTGCCGGTCATAGTCTCCGCAGAGGCTTTGCCACCAGCGCAGCCCAGCATGATTTGAATACTTTGGAAATCATGCGGCAAACCAGACATAAATCTGAAAAGATGGTTCATCGCTATATAGAGCAAGGCAATCTTTTCAAGGAAAATGCTTTGGACAAAATGTTTAATAAAAAATAAAAAGCAGAGGTTATCCCCCTATGAATTTAGTGAGATAACCTCTACTTGTATCTTTACCCTGAAAGGAACGATAGCGTGAAACACAAAATATTCTTTCTTCTTGGCAGCCTGTTAATATTGCTGGGCGGCTTTGGCTATGGTTATACCTATATGCTGGATCACCGCACAGCAGACAGTCTATCTGCCTATTGTGATATTGATTTTCGAGCGGATACTGATGAGCATGGCAAAATATCCACCGCCAATCTAACCTTGCAGGATTACCGCTTTGCAGGAGACCAGCTAAAGCCTATGATTCTGTTGGTTTGCGATAACGATATGTACGACATTAAGGCTTCTGTACGGCAGACACCTCCCAGCTACTCCGTTGCCTTTTATAATGACAAGACCACCTTCAAGAACACCAATAAGCTCTTTGCGGAATTTCCTACAGAAACCTTTGATGCTATCCGCCAAGCCCAGGTGGTAAGAGTCAGATTTACCTATGACAATGGTGATGCTGTAGAGCTGCCCCTGAATGAGCATGACCTGGAATATTGGAAGGATCAGCTAAAGGACAAAAACTAATACCATCAAAATTTATTCATGTTAGAAAATCTAAATTTATTTTCAACGCAAAAAGCTGCAGGACCGAAATCCTGCAGCTTTTTTATACCGTTTATACTGCTATGCCAATATTAGTAAGCACCGTCGCAACCCAGAACGTTCTTAATCTTGTGCTCAACCAAAGCCTTGATGTTATCGCGAGCAGGAGCCAGATACTGACGTGGGTCGAAATGCTCAGGATGCTGAGTGAAGTGCTGACGGATACCAGCGGTGAGAGCCAGACGCAGATCGGAATCAACATTAATCTTGCAAACTGCGCTGCGAGCTGCCTTGCGGAGCTGATCCTCAGGAATACCAACAGCATCTGCCAAGTTGCCGCCATTCTCGTTGATAATCTTTACATACTCTGGAACTACAGAGGATGCACCGTGGAGAACGATTGGGAAGTTAGGCAGCTTCTTAGTAATCTCTTCCAGAATATCAAAACGAAGCTCAGGTGGTACCAGAACACCATCTGCATTGCGGGTGCACTGCTCTGGGGTGAACTTGAAAGCGCCATGGCTGGTGCCGATAGCAATAGCCAGGGAATCAACGCCGGTACGGGAAACAAATTCCTCTACCTCATCAGGGCTGGTGTAAGCAGCATCATGTGCCTCTACCTTTACATCATCCTCAATGCCAGCCAGCTTGCCCAGCTCGCCCTCTACTACTACGCCACGCTCATGAGCGTACTCTACTACCTTCTTAGTAACCTCAATGTTGTCCTCGAAGGAACGAGCAGAGCCATCGATCATAACGGAAGTGAAACCACCGTCGATGCAGGACTTACAAGTCTCGAAATCTGCACCATGATCCAGATGGAGAGCTACTGGCAGGTCAGGATGAACCTCCAAAGCAGCCTTTACCAGATGTACCAGATACTGATGGTTTGCATACTTGCGAGCACCAGCGGAGCACTGGAGGATTACAGGTGCATGAAGCTCTGCAGCGGCATCAGTGATACCCTGTACAATCTCCATGTTGTTTACGTTGAATGCACCGATAGCGTAACCGCCCTCGTATGCTTTTTTGAACATTTCTTTAGTTCCTACTAATGGCATATAAAAACCCCCTATCAAAATTATGTACTCATTATAGCACAGTTTTTTTTAAAAAAACAGTGTTTAAAAAGATATTTTTTATTATCTGTATCAAAATTTGATGAAATTTTGTAAAGTATGTAAATGTTGAAATGAACAATCTTTCAATGGTAAAAATTTAAATGGACAAGTGACCTTTTATGTGATAAATTTTATAAGGTTTGAATTTATTTTGTTATTAAGTCTAATTGTAAAGGAGTGTTTTCATGTTAGAGAACAATCGTGTCATTCAGGTGGATCAGAGGCCGCCATTACAAAAAACTATTCCCCTGAGCCTGCAGCATCTTTTTGCTATGTTTGGCTCCACTGTACTGGTTCCCATTCTATTTAATGTGAATCCAGCTACTGTCTTGCTCTTCAATGGTATTGGCACCCTGCTGTACCTGTTCCTGTGCAAGGGACGAATTCCTGCCTATCTAGGCTCCAGCTTTGCCTTTATCTCCCCTGTTTTTGCTGTACTTAGCCAGTACAGCTACGAAGCCGCTCTGGGAGGCTTTATTGTGGTAGGTGCAGTATTTGTGGCTGTAGGTCTGGTGGTAAAGGCTGTAGGCACCAGCTGGATAGATTTTATCTTCCCACCAGCTGCTATGGGTGCCATTGTGGCTGTTATCGGTTTGGAGCTAATGCCTGTAGCTGCTGGTATGTCAGGACTGACCTCCAAGGAGCCTGATTCTGCCACCATTATTGTAGCCGTACTCACCCTGGCTATTACCCTGCTGGCCCAGGTTGCCTGCCGAGGATTTTTGCAGATTATTCCTATCCTTATCGGTATTGTATCAGGCTATATTATTGCCTGCCTCTTTGGCATTGTGGATTTCAGCATTATTGAAAAGGCACCTTGGTTTGCACTGCCTACCTTCTATACCCCTGAATTCAATATGAATGCTATTTTGATTATTCTGCCTGCTGCTTTGGTAGTTATCGTAGAGCATGTAGGTCATCTTATTGTTACCGGTAATATTGTAGGGGCTGACCTGACCAAGGATCCTGGCTTGGATCGTTCCATTATTGGTAATGGTATCTCCACCATGATTTCCGGTTTCTTTGGCTCTACCCCTAATACCACCTATGGCGAGAATATTGGTGTTCTGGCCATTACCAAGGTTTTCAGTACCTGGGTTATTGGCGGCGCAGCTATTTTTGCCATTATCTTGTCCTGCTTCGGCAAGCTGGCAGCAGCTATTCAGAGCATTCCAGCCCCTGTTATGGGCGGTGTATCCATGCTGCTCTTTGGTGTAATTGCAGCTTCCGGTATTCGTGTACTGGTGGAAAGCAAGGTGGATTACAACAAGCCTGTTAATCTTATGCTAACGGCTGTTGTTATGGGTATTGGTGTCAGCACCGCCAGCATTACCCTGGGGACTGTTACCCTTAGCGGTATGTCTTTGGCCACTGTAGTAGCTATTGTATTAAGTATTTGCTTCAATCTTATTAGCAAACTAAGAGGCGAAGAATAATTTATGGATATAACCTATAAGGTTTCTGAGAAAGCTCTGGCCCCTGTGGAGGTCAGGGCTTTTCTTAGAAAGGAATGTGGCTTTAGCCACGGTCTTTGGCGCCGTTTGAAGTGGAATGGCCGTCTCCTGATAAATAATCAGGAGGTGCGTTGTACCACAGCTATGGCTCAGGGCGGGGATAAAATCCGCTGTATTATTCCCGAGGAATCATCTCTGGTAGCTACTCCTATGAAGCTGGATATTCGCTATGAGAATGAATATCTGTTGGTACTGAACAAGCCTACTGGCATATTGGTTCACCCTACAGGAGGAGATTATAGCAATACTCTGGGCAATGGAATTTTGCATTATTATCGGGAAACTGGTCAAAATCTGGATTTTCATCCAGTCCATAGGCTGGATAGAAATACTACCGGCTTGGTAATTGTAGCCAAACTGCCTCAATTGCAGAATATGCTTACCCAGCAAAATGGAGGCAAATTCTTCCATCGCAGCTATCTGGCCATCATTGAGGGGACAATGCCCCAGCCTCAGGGCACCATAGATTTGCCTATTGCCAGACATCCAGAAAGCATTATTCAGCGTATCTGTCCTACTGATGGACAGGGACAAAGAGCCATTACCCATTATCGTACAATTTGCCAAAGGCAAGGCAGGTCACTACTAGAACTGCAACTGGAAACAGGCCGTACTCATCAAATAAGGGTGCATTTGGCCTCTCTTGGCCATCCTCTGCTGGGAGATGATCTCTACGGCGGGAATATGGATTATATCCAGCGGCAGGCCCTCCATGCCTACCACCTGGAGCTGGACAATCCCCTAACCGCCCAGCACCTCTCCATCTACACCGACCTGCCAGCCGATATGCAAGCCTTATTCTGGGGGTAAATATAATTTCAAAATAAAATCCGGGTTGGCCAAGGCCTTCCCGGATTTTGTTTGTTATGAAATTAGCGCTTCATATTAATCAAGGTTTCCAGTAATTCATCGGAAACTGTAATAATTTTGGAATTGGACTGATAACCACGCTGGGTAACAATCATATCTGTCAGCTCACTGGCCATATCTACATTGGACATTTCCAAGGCAGACGGAGTAATGGTAACACCTAAAGCAGATGCAGATTCAATATGAGCCTCACCTGAATTATTAGATTTTTCATACAAGCTGCCGCCTGATTTTGTCAGACCGGCTGCATTATTAAACTGAGCAATGGCAACCTGCGCTTCTGTTCTGTGCAAGCCATTGGTATACACACCAGTAATTACACCGGAGCTATCTACAGATACACTCTTCAATGTGCCCATAGCATTACCATCACTGGAACCATTAATGGATGTACTTCCAGAATACTGTGTAAGGCTGCCAACATTTACATTAATTGACTGATCACTAGGAGGATTTATAACCTCTCCCTTGCTATTTTGAACCTTGCCATAGTCATAATGTACTTTCAATGTAGCAGAACCACTGATATAACCGCCTTTATCATCAAATACAAGATCCGTACTAATCAGATTGTAATTTATTGTTCTTTGCTCAGAATCTGTAGTACTTACGCTAGAACCGCCATTTCCCAAAGACATAGACCATGTATTGTTGGCTTTCTTGGTAAATAATATAGGCACAGAATGTTCTCCGCCAAGGCTGTCATAAACAGTTGCCAATGTGGTATATGATGGATAAAAATTATCTCCCTGATTGTATTCAACCTGCGTTAAGCCAGTCAAACTCTTTCCATCACTTGTATTAACAGTAACTGATTCTACATCGTCACCTTTATGACTAACAGCTTTTACATCACCGTCTGCGGTATGACCTTTATATATATAGTTGTTATAATTTTCTTTTGTTATCTTTGGATCTAAGGTATTTGATTCAAATTCATACTCAGTTCCATCAGAACGATGAATTTTCGAAGTTGCTTGTGGTTCAATTCCTTCTATAGGAAATTTGAAACTTGCAGTATCTCCATCTTTGTATGTCCAAATATTTCCTGGCGGAATAGTTATAGTAACTTCTGTCCCTTTTTTCTCTGCTGGCAAATCAAGCTTCAACGTTAATCGTGTCTCACCTGTATCTGGTCCAGATGTTGTAACACCTTGATTTACTACTGTTCCTGTTAGAGTAATTTCGTTATCAATAATATGGTTGCCAGTAGTATAGTTAATTTCTCCCAAACCTTCAACCTTATTTTTCACAGAATTTGTTTCACTTAATGTAACTTTAGCTGGCCCCTCTACATAAGCTACTTTCTGAGCAAATAAGTCTTTCCCGACTAATGAATCACCCGTTGTAAAATCATAGGCAGCATTAGCATCAAGTGTTATATGCTTATTTGTAGTTGTGTCTAAAATTATTGTAGGAGGATTTGGCACATAATTTGTTACCGTTTTGCTAGTACCATCTGCATATTTAACTACCATGTTGGATATTGTATATCCTTCAACATTAGCATTTAAATTTTTATCGTAATTAACAGTTGTAGTAGCGGTAGCTCCCATTGTTTTTCCTGCTGGTATATTAATAACGCCCATGTTAGATTCAGTTGTATTCTTGATAACGCCATCTTCTGCCATCCAACCGCCAACAAACATACCACTTCCCGGCATAACAAAGTTTCCATTTGCATCAAATTCAAATGCGCCATTTCTTGTATAATATTTCTCACTGCCATTCGTAACTACAAAAAGCCCATTGCCAGAAAGACACAAATCTGTATTTTTTCCGGTATTCTGCACTGAACCATCTGTAAATAAAGTATCAATAGAACTTACTGCAGAGCCTAAACCTATTTGCTTAGGATTTGTACCGCCTATAGTTTCAGCAGGGGCGGAAGCTCCGCTTAATGTCTGGCTTAATGTATCACTAAAGGTTACGCGACTGGATTTGAAACCTGTGGTATTTACATTGGAGATGTTGTTGCCTACAACATCCATACGAGTCTGGTGATTTTTCAAGCCTGATACACCAGAATAAAGTGAACGCATCATAATAAATCATTCTCCTTTGGTCATGACTGTGTTTTCATCTCTGTCAATCCAAAGCCTCCCGTGGGTCCAGCCTTATAGGATTGCTGCACTGTCAATCTTCGTAAAAATATTTTCCTTGGCACTGTCGCCATCTACGGCAGTTACTACCGTTCTTTCCCTGATGCGGACCACCATTGCAACATCATTTAGATAGATAAGAGACGCTCTGGCACCCTTGGCTGATAGCCTGTCCACCGCCTCATTGAGCTTTTCCATGGCCTGGTGGTCGAACTGGATATGCCGGTCAGACAGCCTCCGCAGGGCATGCTTGGAAAATATGGTTTGCCGGATTCCAATCTGCATATTGGTCATGTTTCTGCCCTCCCTCCTTAGTATTTCCGTGTCACTGCCACCTTGCTTCGTCCCTGATTGGCAGCATTAATTTCTCTTAATTAAGAGACACTCCCCCGGATTATGCCACTACTATAACACATTTGCCCCCCTAGCAAGACATTTTGTCTAATTCCGAATTTTTAGGCCCATTCTCCTGCCTTGTCCCCTGACAGGTTTGCAAAAATATTATCAAGTTTTCTTCCTAATAAAAGATAATTTAGATTGTGTTGCCGTAGATTTTTTGTTACAATTGAAGCATAGTATTTATTGAATTTGCTCAAAGAAGGGGTTAGCGTATGAATAAAGTAATTTCTATTTTATTATGTATCCTGATTCCACTGGCCTTAACTGGATGCGGTAATCAGGAAACAGCCACAGAAAAGGATCCTCTGGTCAAAACACAGGTAGTTGCTCTAGGCAATGGCCAAGATTCTGGCTCATACCCAGGTGTGGTGCGGGGACGCTACGAAACCAATATGTCCTTTCAGGTGGGAGGCCGTATTCTCCAGCGTTACGTTCAGGCAGGGGACAGAGTTCATGCTGGGGATGTGCTTATGTCCATTGATAATCGAGATGTACTACAGCAGGCCAATCAAGGGGAAGCTCAGGTTGCTGCAGCCAAGGCTCAGCTAGAGCTTAGCCGTACCAATTTGAATCGCTACAGCACTCTCTATGCTCAGGATGCTGTACCAGCCAGTGTATTGGATCAGTACCAGACTGCCTATGATGCTGCTCAGGCCTCCTACAATCAAGCTTTGGCGGCAGCCAATCAGGGGCAGAACGCTCTGGGCTATGCCAATCTAGTAGCCGCCTCTGACGGAGTAATTTCTGCTGTCAATGCAGAGGCTGGTCAGGTGGTAGGCGCTGGTCAGGTGGTACTTACTCTGGTTCAATCTCAGGAACTAGAGGTAGAAATCAATGTGCCAGAAAGCCGTATTGCCGATGTTACTGTTGGCAAGCAGGTAGTGGTTTCTTTCTGGTCTTTAGACAATCAGACTGTTGCCGGTACTGTACGAGAGGTATCTCCTATGGCTGACAAGGTAGCAGGCACCTACAAGGTGCGTATTTCCCTGCCTCAGCCACCAACCGGTTTGCATTTGGGCATGACTGCTACCATTACCATAGCCGGCTTGAACACTGTAACTAATAAGCCAGCTATACAGCAGGGTGATGATAATTTTGCCATCCTGCCAATATCTGCTATTTACCAAACTAATAATGCACCACAGGTATGGGTTGTTGATAAGGACAATTTAACCCTAAGCCTCAAAGATGTACAGATAGAAGATTTCGCCAAGGACAAGCTAAAGGTTCATGGTCTTAGCAACGGCGATATTGTGGTCATAGCCGGTGTGCACAAGCTGCGAGAGGGCACAAAGGTTAGACTGGCGGAGGAACAGCCATGAGAAATCTCACAGAAGTATCCCTCAAAAACCGGGCTCTAGTCTGGTACTTTATTATCGTCACTGCCATTGGCGGCATATTCTTCTACTTTAAGCTAGGCCGCATGGAGGATCCTAACTTTACCATCAATCAGATGGTAGTTACTGCTGCCTGGCCTGGAGCTTCTGCTGACCAGATGGAACAGCAGGTAACAGACAAGCTGGAATCCAAATTCCGGGATATTCCCGGTGTCAAGGAAATCACCAGCAATACCAGAGCTGGTACCAGTGTGGTCTATGTCACCTTGCGGGACGATGTGGACAGATCCACTATCCGAGATACCTGGCGGGATGTCCGGGGCTTTGGCAATGATGTGCAGTCTGAACTGCCCTCCGGTGTATATGGCCCATATTACAATGATAGGTTTGACGATGTTTTTGGTTCCGTCTATGCCATCACTGGTGATGGCTATTCCATGGAGGAGCTAAGACAGGCTGCAGAAAAAATCCGCCGTCAGCTAGCTACCATTGATAAGGTACAAAAGGTTAAACTGCTGGGGGTACAGACCGAAAAGGTTTATGTGGAAATCGAAAGTGCCAAGCTGGCTGAGCTAGGCATCAGCCCTACTGTGCTGGCCAATGCTCTAAAAAGTCAAAATGAAATGACTCCTTCTGGCATGATTGAAACCAGCACTGACAATGTATATCTTCGCTACAGCGGTATCTTTGATGATGAAAATGCTGTCAAAAACACTCCTATTCAGGCTAATGGCAAAACCTTTTATCTAGGAGATATTGCCACTGTAGAGCGCCGCTATGCAGAGCCTGAAGATACAGCCATGTACTACAATGGCCAGCCAGCAGTAGGTATTGCTGTTTCCATGGAAGATGGCGGCAATATTATCACTCTCGGTAATGAGCTAAGAAGTGCCATGGATAGTATTCAGGAAGATATGACTGCTGGTTTGGAAATCCATCAGGTATCTGACCAGCCAAAGGTGGTAGAAGAATCTATTGATGATTTCGTCAGCACCCTGCGGGAAGCGGTTATTATCGTTTTGGCCGTTAGCTTCCTAAGTCTTGGCCTCCGCACCGGCATGGTGGTAGCTGGCTGTATTCCTTTGGTGCTGGCCGCAGTATTCTGCGGTATGTACATTTTCGGTATTGATTTGCACAAGGTTTCCCTGGGTGCTTTGATTATTTCCTTGGGCCTTTTGGTAGATGATGCCATTATTGCGGTGGAGCAGATGAGCGTCCAACTAGAAAGAGGACATAGCCGCTTTGATGCTGCCTGTCACGCCTTCCGAGCCACAGCCAAGCCTATGCTTACAGGTACTTTGATTACCTGTGCCGGTTTTATACCAGTTAGCTTCTCCAAGGGTATGGCGGCTGAATTCTGCAGTTCCCTTTTCCCAGTTATTGGTATGGCGCTGGTTATTTCCTGGATTGTTTCCGTTATGATTGCACCTTTATTTGGCTATTATCTCATAAAGCCTGCCGTCAAGGCAGATGAAGGTGAAATGTATCAAAGCCGTTTTTATCTGGCTTTCCGTAGCCTGCTAAACTGGTTCCTGGAGCATAGAAAAATCGTACTGACCACCACAGCTGGCTTGTTTGCCCTATCAATTGCCATGATGGGCATGATAAAGCAGGAATTTTTCCCGCCATCTATCCGGCCAGAGATTATCATTGATATGGAATTGCCGGAAGGCTCCTCCCTAAAAGCTTCAGGCCAGGCAGCCAGCCGTTTTGCCCAATTCCTGGATGAAAACTCTGAGGAAATCGAAAACTATACCTATTATGTAGGTGAAGGTGCTCCTCGCTTTGTACTAACTGTAGATCCAAAACTGCCTACAGACAATCTATCTCAGTTTGTCATTGTGGCCAAGGATGCAGACAATCGTGATGCTCTTACAGCCAAACTTAGGGATTATTTAGCCGAAAATATCCCAGAGGTAAAAACCAATATTTCCGTAATCCAGACCGGCCCACCAGCCCCCTATCCTATTATGCTGCTGGTTTCCGGCTATGATAAGGATAAGGTTAGAGATATTGCCTCTCAGGTGGCTGATAGAGTTGCTCAGGATCCTAATAATACTGATATAAATATGGACTGGAACGAAAAGTCCAAGGTTCTCCATCTGGAATTTGACCAGGCCAAGCTAAGAGCACTGGGGCTTTCTCCTCAGGCTGTAGCTCAGACAGTTTATACAGAAGTTTCTGGTGCTTCTGCCGCCCAGCTTTACTCTGGGGATAGAACCATTGATATTCAGCTAAGATTGGCGGATACAGACAGACAGGATTTGTCCCAGATAAAGAATCTGCCTGTTTACTCTGCCGGTGGCTATGTACCTTTAGAACAACTGGCCAAAATCTCCTATGAGGCTGAGGACAGCTTAATTAAGCGCAAAAATATGCAGCCTACCATTACGGTACAAGCCAATATCAAGGAGGGCACCGCCAACGATGCCACCCAGAAAGCCTATGATGCAGTAAAGGATATTCGGGATGAACTGCCCTTTGGTTACAAAATTACCGTAGGTGGTTCTCTGGAGAACAGTGAGGATTCTATGAAATACCTGCTGATACCTATTCCAGCCATGATTTTTATCGTCATGACTCTCCTGATGTTCCAGCTCCACAGCGGCAAGGATATGATACTTACCCTGTTGACAGCTCCCTTGGGACTTATAGGCGTGGTAGCAGGTATGCTGCTTCTCAATCAGGCCATGGGCTTTGTAGCTATTCTTGGTGTTATGGCTCTTAGCGGTATGATTATCCGCAACTCTGTTATTCTAATTGACCAGATACAGAAGCATATAGAAGCTGGAGAAGCTCCTAGAGATGCCATTGTAGATTCAGCTGTACTGCGTTTTCGTCCGATTATGCTGACAGCAGCCGCGGCTATTCTAGGCATGCTGCCCTTGATGACCAGCAGCTTCTGGGGACCAATGGCGGTAGCTATTGCCAGCGGTCTGCTGATTGCAACTATTCTTACACTGCTGGTTTTGCCAGTTATGTATGCTGTAACCTACAAAATCCATTAAAACACAAATAAAAGAGGCTGTTCCACTTGTGACAATCAAATCACAAATGGAACAGCCTCTTTTTTATTAACTTGCTATTTACGGCTTACTGCTCAGAGAACTGATCCTTGCCTACACCGCACAGTGGGCAGACAAAATCCTCTGGCAAATCCTCAAACTTGGTGCCTGGTGCAATACCGTTATCTGGATCACCAGCTGCCTCATCATAAACCCAACCACATACGTCGCATACATAAGTTTTCATAAAAATCTCCTCCTAAATAATAACACTTATTAATTACTATTTATTTTATACTTTCTTTATGAAAATAATATGAAAGTCTTCGTTGCCAATTCCCCGATTTTATCTCTATGCCAGCATATTTTACCTTAATAAAAAGAAAAATTATCTGCCACAAGCCTGACGGATATGCTCAAAAAATGCATAAGGGGTATTCATATTATTATGATAGCCTGTGCCTAACATAATATCTGCTCTATTGGCGCCATGAAAATCAGTTCCCCCAGTAGGCAGCATATGATACTTTTCAATCATATGGAGAGCAAAAGCCTTATCCTCCTCAGTATAATTAGGATAGTACTGCTCCATACCACACAGGCCAAAATCCAACAATTCCTTAATAGAGTCCTCCTGCTCAGCCCTGCTCTGTCCCTTTAGACCAATTTGCTTGTGGAAATGAGCCAAAGAGGTTACACCACCAGCTTGACGAATAATCGGCAGAGCTTCCTGAGCTGATACATCATCGCCTACGCCTACTTCCAGTACAGCAGGGTTCAGATAGGTATCCCAGATATACTGTATGCTGTCAAAAAGATGCATATCCACAATGGTGCGCATAATAGCATATCTATCCAAATGTACAGAGGCATGCTGCCGTACCCTTTCCATATCTATATCAATACCCTTACGGCCAATAGCCTCCACCACATCAGCCATAGAGTCCTCCTTGATATAGCGAACTTTCTTGTACAGCTTCTGAAATGCTGGATTCTGACGGTCAAAGCCCAAGCAAACCACATGAATCTTGTGGCCCTGATAGGAAAGACTCATTTCCATACCATTAATAAAATCAATACCCTGCTTGACAGCCTCGGCTGCCGCTTCATCGGTGCCGGCAATGGAATCATGGTCAGTTAAAGCAAAGGCCTCTACCCCGGATTCCTTGGCCAATACTGCCAATCCCGCCGGAGTATAGCTTCCGTCAGAAACGGTGGAATGTACATGTAAATCTATCATAATCAACACTTCCTATATCTTTAAAGCTACATATATTATAACCCCTATACCACCTTGTATTCAACCTTATCTGCCTCATGAATAACTTCCTTAACAGCAGGGGCCTTTGGCTTGCTAAAGCCCTTCCCCATAACCTCGCTGGCTGACATAATAATCATAAAGGCATTTGGATCTATATCATTGGTGATAAATTTGATTTTTGCTACCTGGGTTAGTGTAACCGCTACGAAAACCACATCCCTTTCCTTATGAGTAAAAGCCCCCTGACCGTGGAGAAAGGTAACACCTCGTCCCAGCTCCAAAATAATATCCTCGGCAATCTGCTCTGCTTTTTCAGAGACAATCAACACCGCCTTACGGCTGTTAAAGCCTGCTATTACCTTGTCTGTTACCGTAGCATTAATAAACATCATAATCAATGTAAACATAGCCGGGGCAACGCCAAAGAGAAAGCCTGCCACCACCATAATCATGCAGTTAAAGGCGAAAATTACGCCCCCCATATGAAGAGCATAGAATTTCTTCACAATAGCCCCAATAATATCAAAGCCACCGGTACTGCCATCCATACGGAAAACAATGCCATAGCCTATACCGTTAAATACACCGCCAAAAATCGCCGCCAGCATAACATCATCCAAAGGGGCGTAGGCATTAAGAAATCTGGTAGCATCCAGACAGAAAGAAAAAATAGTGGTACCAATGATAATATCAATGGTATATTCCCGCCCCATTAGCTTCCAGGCTGCTATCAGCAAAGGTATATTGTAGAGGAAAGTCTGCAAACCTATTGGCAAACCAGCCAAATAGTAAAAGATAATGGCAATACCTGTGGCCCCTCCTGTCAGCAAATGGGATGGAACCAAAAAAAGATTAATGGAGCAGCTGGCTATTAAGCATCCCAGACTAACTCCTGCATACTGCTTTAATTTGTGTTCAAGACTTCTCTTGCGAATCATAATATCTCCTATTTATTCCCCTAACGTCTTCGCCTGTTTTTATCAGCTAATTTATTCTGATACATATCATAATCAGCTCTTTCAAACAACACCTGCATAGTTACATTTCCCACATAGCATGAGGTATGTGCTTTTCCCACAGCATAGCTGATTTGAATAGAATTGCTGCCCTGGTTAAAAGCCCTAATATTTTCATTTAATGTAGCAATTATTTTATTTATATCCGAAACTTCCGAATCAGACAGAATCACAATAAATTCATCCCCGCCAAAGCGACCAATAAATTGATTGTCCGGCACTGACAATCTCAACATTCTGGCAAAATTAGAAATCATGCTATCTCCGGCAGCATGACCTAAAGAATCATTAACCTGCTTTAGATTATTCATATCAAACATGAGAAATCCAACATGCTTGTCCAGCCATTGATCATCCTGCAATTTCTTTTCACAACTGCTTTTGTTGGCCAGCCCTGTTTGAACATCCACATAGGCCGTAGCCGAAAGTTTTTTGTATTTTCTTTGCATACTTCTGGACTGCAAATGATAAATTGCCAAAATAATCAGCAATATCGCCACATTGACAATCATACAAAACTCTAAAAGCTGTAGTCTATCGGCTATTTTCTGACTGTAAACTTCGGCATCGCTTACCACCTGGTCTGCCAAGATGAAATAGTTTTCACTCATAGGCAGCAACTTGGTGTTGGTATAATGCCCTTCCCGACTTTTAGCAATTTCCTGTTTTAGCTCCTGCCAATAATTTGCCAACTCTGTCAAATCATTCCGATATTTTACATCATCCAATTTGACTAGCTCATACTTGCCCCCGCCATTTTGCAGTCCAGTCAATATATCATCCAGGTTTTCTATCAATCTATCATTTGGAGAACCTACTATCTCCAGTTTAACCACTCGCTGAGTGGCTCCCCGTACCAATCCAGTATAATTTACTACCCTGGCTGTACCCTGTAATAGATAAATATTATAGATAGTTGAAAATATCAAAATGCTCAATGTCAAAATCAATAATGGTTCGAGATAATTTCTTAATTTTTTTATAAGAATACCCTTCCCCCTCCGAATCTACTTTTGCTAGATTATAATATCATACTACCCCAAAATATTCAATATACAAAACTCCTCCACCAATCTGTCTGTATTTATCCTTTTCCAGACAGGCAAAAGGGACTGCCACATAAAATGTGACAGCCCCCTGCGTCAGTTATACAATTTTGCCAGTTCTAAGCTCCAGTTGGAACTGGCAGGTATATAGCACATATATTTAATCTTATCAGCCAGCAATCTGCAACTGCTGTACTGGCAGAAGCTTCTGGAGGAAATACTCAGTAACACGGAGTTCTTTGTAATGCATTCCTTCTGCTGCAGCCTTGCCCATAGCCGCATTAGCTACCTGATAATCATCAACAGAGAGAAGCTGATAGCTGCCCTGACCATCTACGGCAGCAATAATCTGCTCCAAGGACTTGTCCACCAGCAAAATACGATCAGCACCTACACCATGACGATAGCTGGCCAAGGCAGCCAAACCCTTATTTTCAATGGTAATCATGGCGGTGTCAATAACAATATATTCAACCTTGTTATAAGTATAAATATCAGCTTTCAGCATGGTGCTCTCCCCCTTGAATCTCTCATATTATCTACTATGGCCAAGATTTATTTTCTTGCTCCATATCTCTCAACTCTGGCTTTATTATAGCAGGCATATTTTACACATAATATAAAAATAATGCTGTTTGCATTGCAAAAAATGCTGTATAATAAATTTATCTAAATAAAAACTACCAAATTTTCTATTCTAACAGGGAAAGGCACAATATTATGGCTAATGATTCTGAAAACAAAATACAAGCATATGACAAAAAGGGCTATCTTCATCAAGGCTTCCGAATTTTTCGGTTGCAGGATTCCTCTATGGAGGATATTCCCTTTCACTATCATGATTTTCACAAAATAATCTTTTTTCTCAAAGGAGAGGCTGCCTATATTATTGAGGGCAAAACCTATCCTCTCACTGCCAGAGATATTCTCTTTGTCAGTGCAGGAGAAATTCACAAGCCTGTAACCTATCCTGACAAAACCTACGAGCGTATTGTAGTCTATATTTCACCCCTTTACCTGCAAAAGCTGGGACAGGGCAAATATCCTCTGGAGCAATGCTTTGACAAATCCCTGCATATGGACAGTGTTATGCATGCCCCTGCCGGCCGTAGTCACGACCTGCTTTTTCATATGGACAAATTGGAAAGGGTTAGTCAGCAACAAGGTTTTGCCAATGAGCTATATACTCAGGTATTATTTACGGAGCTAATGATTCTTATTAATAGGGCCATTCTGGACAAAGAATTGGAGAATCTGGCGGAAATCACCTATGATCCCCGCATTCAGCAGCTGCTTCAATATATTAATGAGCATCTGGCGGAGGATTTGACCATCGACCTTTTGGCAGAAAAATCCTTTACCAGCCGCTTCTATATGATGCGGAAATTTAAGGCTGATACAGGCTGCAGTATTCATCAATATATCAACAGCAAACGGCTTCTATTGGCCAAAAGACTGCTTACCACTACAGAACTGCCTATTACCCAGCTTTGCTTCCAATGCGGTTTCAAGGATTATTCCTCTTTTTCCAGAGAATTTAAGCGCAGTTTTGGCATTACCCCCACCGAATTTCGCAGCAATTCAGCCATTAATTTAGACCAATAAATACCAAAGGGACTGTACCTCTTGCTTAACATAGCAAAGGCACAGTCCCTTTTCTTACGCTGGCTTTTAATCCAACACCCTATAAACTTATTTAGCCATTAGCTTGGCAACCTTATCGGCAAAATCTACTGGGTTCTCTGGCATAATTCCTTCGATAATCAAAGCCTGAGTGTACAGCAAATCGCAATAATCCTTGAACTCTGCATTGTCCTTACCATTGGCATGGAGAATCTGCAGCTTGGCAAAGAGGTCATGCTTTGGATTCAGCTCCAAAATCCTCTTAGCCTTGAACATTGGATTGTCCATGCTAGCAAAGGTATGCTCCATAGAAAGGCTTGGCCCCATAGCATCTGCAACCAAGCATACAGCGCTGGACTTCAAGCGGGAGCTGATTTTAACCTCGGATACCTTGTCCCCCAAAGCTTCCTTAATATCCTTAACAAGCTGATCGTTGGTCTTGGCAATTTCCTCAGCTTCCTTCTTAACCTCCTTGGATTCAGCATCATCCAAATCCAAATCACCACGGCTAATGGACTGGAACTCCTTGTCATCATATTTGCGAATGGTTTCAATAGCAAATTCATCGACAGGATCCAGCAGATAGAGAACCTCCAAGCCCTTGTCTCTCAACAGCTCCATCTGAGGCAATTTCTCGATAGTATTTCTATCAGTACCAGTAGCATAGTAGATTTTCTTCTGGCCCTCTGCCATACGGCCTACATACTCTTTCAGGGAGATTTCCTTGCCATCCTTGGAAGAAGCAAAGAGCAGCAGCTCCTTCAGCTTGTCTACCACACTGCTGCCGGTATACATGCTGTTGTAAATACCAATCTTCAAGGATTTGCCATATTCTGCCCAGAACTTCTCATATTTCTCACGGTCATTCTTTAGCATACGCTCCAGACTCTTGAGAATGGTCTTTTCCAGATTCTTGCCAATGGTTTTCAGCTCACGGCTCTGCTGCAAAAGCTCACGGGAAATATTCAGGGACAAATCTGGAGAATCTACCAAACCCTTTACAAAGCCCAGATAATTTGGCAGTAAATCCTTGCACTTATCCATAATAAATACGTGACGGGAATAAAGCTGCAGGCCTGGCTCATAATCTGCATGATACAGGTTAAATGGTGCCTTAGCTGGAATGTACAGCAAGGAAGTATATTCTACATTACCCTCAGCCTTGTTGTGGAAAACCTCCATAGGCTCTTCCCACTCATGGAACTGATTCTTGATAAATTCCTTGTATTCCTCGTCCTTAATATCATTCTTGTTCTTTGTCCACAAAGGCTGCATGGAGTTAAGAGTCTTAAGCTCTACCTTGGTAATAGGCTCCGCCCCCTCAATAGGCTTGCCCTCGTCATCTCTAGGAGTTTCCTGAGTCTCAATATTCATCTTGATTGGATAGCGGACATAATCGGAATACTTCTTTACCAAATTCTGGAGATTCCAGGTATCAAGGAAGTTCTCCTCTGCCTCATCACCATAGAACTCCTTGCCCAGAGTAATGGTAATATTGGTGCCGCGACCTTCCTTCTCGCACTCCTCAATAGTATAGGAGCCATCACCAGTAGACTCCCAACGCACAGCAGAAGTCTCACCAGCCTTGCGGGTAACAACAGTAACCTTTTCTGCTACCATGAAAGCAGAATAGAAGCCTACACCAAACTGACCAATCAATTCCTTATCGGTAATCTCTGCATTATCCTCCTTGGCTTTCTGGAGCTGCTCCAAAAATGCCTTGGTGCCAGATTTAGCAATAGTACCAAGATTCTCAATTACTTCTTCCTTGGTCATGCCCAGACCATTATCAGAAATAGTCAGAGTGTGGCTATCCTTATCTGGTACCAGGAAAATCTCATAGTCCTCATTGCCCTCCAGAATATCTCTGTTCTGAAGAGAAGCAAAATGCAGCTTGTCAATAGCATCGGAAGCATTGGAAATCAACTCCCGCAGGAATATCTCGTGATTGGTATAAATGCTGTGAATCATGAGATTCAGCAGTTCCTTAGTTTCTGCCTGAAATTCATGGGTTGTCTTTGCCATTTGGAATTATCTCCTTTATATAAAATATTATTTAACATAGTTTTAGCACTCTATATGCATGAGTGCTAACTTCATGACTTATAATACATCAAAAAGTCAAAAAAATCAATAGGCAAAATAAAAGAAAACTGACCTTCCCTCAACAATTTGATTTGTCTGGAAAAATCAGTTTTCTCAAAATATCAGATACCTAGTTATTTCTTTTTGCTTTTTTTGTCACTATTGTCAGCCTCAGACTTTGCCTTGGTATAGCCAGAGGTTGGCCACTGTTGCAGAGTATAAATACCAGCATTCATAAACTCCTCCACATCACGCTTCTGGAGGCCGCCAGCCTGTATCAGTCCCAACATAAAATGTCCGCCATACTGACCTGGAATAAACAGCTTCATCATCTGGTTTTCAGCCACAGCAACAGAATCCATAACCCCATCTCCGTCGCTATCAACCTCTACCTCCTTGGCGGTAGGTCCGGCAATACCATAACGATATCCCTCTGCCTGACTGCCATCCTCATTGCGGTTAGCAATCTCTACAATCTGAGCGTATTCCAAGCCATAATTAGCTGCAAAATCCTTTAAAAAGGCCTTTGCTTCATTCTCCTGCATAGTGCCAAGGTTTTCTGGTACTACCTTATTATCATAGCCGTTAATACAAATAACCCAAGCTTTTTTAATATTGTCATAGCTGCCGCTATAGAGCAATACATCCCCCTTGTCCTGCTCATTATAGGCACTGGCTGGAATCACCTTGGGCTTTACTGGACAGAGAATACTATAACCATAGCGCTGGCTGGTGTGCTTGTGCGTAAATACAATCTGATCCTTCTGAGAAGTGGCAGACGGTGGCTGTTCTGCTGGTGCATCCTCAGCAAAGGCAGCCACAGGCAGAACCAACACGGATATGGTCACAGCCAAGGTCAAAACCTTGGCAACAAGCTTATTTAACTTCATTTTTCATCCCTCCATATGAAAATTAATAGATACATTATGTACCTTAGATGAACACTATAACCCCTACATTGTTAAAAGAAAATGATTTTTCATTTTCTTTCAATGGGGTTTCAATGAGGGTGAAGATATTAACTCCACCCTGTCATTAGCACAATATCCCGCCGCCTATAGAAGTAGGGAACATCGGACACCTCATTATAATATATGGGGTATCTAAAAATAACCTGAAAAGGAAATTAAAATTGCATTAAACTTCCTCCAGATACTCCTTCACCATAGACAAAGCCTTTTCTGTAGCCGCCCAGCGCACCTGCTGTCTATCCCCAGCAAATACATTGCGGGTAACTCTGGTGCCTGCCTGACCTGCCACAGCAATATATACCAAGCCCAGTGGCTTATCTGGAGTATCTCCCCCAGGTCCAGCAATACCGGTAATGCCGGTGCCAATATCTACATGAAGGCGCTTTCGCACTCCCTGAGCCATCTGGACAGCCACCTGAGAGCTAACCGCCCCTACAGTATCCAACACCTTGGCCTCTACCCCTAGCTGCTCTATTTTCACCTGATTGCTATAGGAAACAATACCTCCCTGAACATAAGCAGAGCTGCCTGGCACGGCAGTAAGTCTGCCCATAAGCAGGCCTCCCGTACAGGATTCAGCACAAGCTATAGTATGATTTGACTTTTGAAGCATTTTTCCCACTACTATTTCCAGTGAATCTGCTCCTTCATCCAATTTAAACATCAGCCAGCTCTCCTACTAAATCCTCAGTAAAGCCCTGTAGGATGCGAACCTTTACCATATCTCCCACCTTGCTGGTGGTATCATCTTCAATATATACATTGTCATCCACATCATCAGCCTGACGATAGCTGCGGCCATAAGGCATACCTTCATCAGTATGGCCCTCTACCAGAACCTCCAGCACCTGTCCCTCCAGCTGCTGGTTCAGCTCCTGAGAAATCAAGCTCTGGGTTGCCTTCAAATCATGGTATCTATCCTCCATAATTTCCTCTGGCACCTGATTTGGCATTTCTGCTGCAGCAGTATCCTCCTCCTTGGAATAAGTAAAGATACCTACATGGTCAAAGCGCTGTTCCTCCAAAAAGGCCTTTAGCTCCTGATATTGTGCTTCTGTTTCTCCAGGGAAGCCCACAATAAAGGTAGAACGGATAACTACACCAGGAATGCGCTGTCTCAGCTTGGCCAACAAAGTTGAAATTTCTTCCTTGGTATCTGGTCTATGCATAGCCCGAAGAATTTCATTGTTAGCGTGCTGGAGAGGAATATCCACATATTTAACCAGCTTTTCCTCCTGGGCAATCAAATCTATCAGCTCATCAGTAAAGAATTTTGGATAGCTATAGAGAGTCCGCAGCCATTTAATATCCTTAATCTGGCACAAATCCTTGAGAAGTGCTGCCAAACTAGGCTTGCCATATAAATCATGACCGTAATTGGTGGTATCCTGAGCGATAAGCACAATCTCCCGAACACCCTTATCCACCAGCTGCTGTACCTCCTGATGAATATCCTCAATGGTACGGCTTCTAAATTTACCGCGAATCAAAGGAATAGCACAGAAAGTGCAACGATTATTACAGCCCTCAGCAATCTTAACATAGGCTGTATAGGCTGGCGTAGTAGGAATACGAGGTACAGAGGCATCGTAGATAATCTCATTCTGGCTGTTAATCACTACCCGATTACCTGCCAAGGTTTCGTTAATAGCCTCCATAATACGATTCCAGGAGCCAGTACCAATAATACCATCTGCCTCTGGCAGATCATCCAAAAGCTCCTGACCATAACGCTGACCAAGACAGCCTGCAATAATAACGGATTTGCACTTACCCTTGCCTGGCTCCTTGTATTCTGCCATATTCAAAACTGTGGTAATAGACTCTGTCTTGGCAGATTCTATAAAAGCACAGGTATTCACAATCAAAATATCTGCCTCTGCCGGGTCATTTACCAGCTCTATACCATTCTGCTGAATAATGCCCAGCATAACCTCTGTATCTACAAGATTTTTCGAGCATCCCAGACTAATAAATCCTGCTTTCAAATCTACGATTCCTCCTTATATATCTTTATCAAATTTATCAATTATTTATTCTTACCTGCTTAACCCATTTATCCAGCAATTCCTGCCGTTTTTCCTTTGGAAAATCAGCCAATTGATTGAATAGAGATGGATTCCGCACCGCCAGCTGCTTATAAGCCAAGGTAGTAGGATTGCAGGGAATAAAATAAAATTTATTGCTCTGTAAAACCAACATGGCTTCATCTGTTAACAGCCAATCAGCAAATTTCTTAGCCTGTTCCCCGTGAGGAGCATCCAGGAGGATGCCTGTGCCAGTTAGCATATAGGCGGTACCCTCCACAGGCTGAATTATCTTCAAAGGATAGCCATCCTCTATATAGCGCAAAATTTCGCTCTGTACAGCCACCGCTATATCCACCTCTCCCATACCTGCCATACGAACCGGGGTGGATAAATATTTGGCATATTGCACCACATGAGGGTGAATCTGCTGCAACATAGCCAAAGTTTTCTCCTCCCCAAATTGGGCTGTAAGGAAGAAATACAAATTAGCCGCGCTTTCTGCTGCCAGAAAATCTGTAATGCCAATACGGATATCTGGTTGCTCCGCCAAATCCTGCCAGCCTAAAGGAAAATTGGCTGTCCGTTGCATATAATCCTTGTTGATACAGAAAACTACAGGATCATACCAGGTGCCGGTCCAATAATCATTTGGATCCTTTAGCTTGTTGCTGACGGAATCCCCATGAAGAGAGCCATAGGGCACCAGCCAGCCTTCTCCAGCTGCCCGCCGCAGAATACGGCTATCTGTCAAAACCATATCTCCTTTGCCTGGCTTCTGCATTTGCTTAACTATATCATCCTCAGACATGGGCATAAAATTCACCTTGACATGATAGTTTTTTTCATAAGCCTCTGCCAAATAGCTGACATTTTCCGTTGGCAAGGTGGTATATACTGTAATTTCTCCTAACAGGCTGTTATTTTCCTTATGGGAACCTGTACCGGATATATACATGGTACCTGTAATAACTCCCAGCATAATCACAAAGGAGGTTATGAGCAATATTGTATATCTCCTCATCCTTATCACTCCCATATTCAAAAGAAAATCCTGTAGGCAACCCTACAGGATTTCAACTTGTTTCTATACTGTAGTTCTACAGCATATGAATTTTCCTTACTTACGCATCCATACAGGAATATCAATATTGTTAACAGTAAAGAAATCCTGATTTGGCATACCCTTGTCAGTATTATTGCCAAAGGTGGAATTGCGCATACCATTACCAGCCTGCTGATTGCTGTTGGCTGGCTGAGTTCCAAAAAACTGATGAGCATCTGTTGGCTGGCTAGGCTGCTGAGCCGTATTATCATCAAAGCGGGTAGCAACAACAGTAGCCAAAATCTTGTCGCCCATACTTTCATCTACAGAGACACCCCAGACGATTTCTGCATCTACATGAGCAGCCTCTCTAATAGCCTCACTGGCCTCAGTCATTTCTGCCATACTCAAGCGAGATTCCACACCCTTGAAGTTAATAATAACGCTTCTAGCTCCCTTAACAGAAACCTCCAAAAGTGGAGAACCTACAGCAGCCTTTACTGCCTCCAGGCAAGCGTTATCACCAGTGCCTTCGCCAATACCCATCAGAGCAGCACCAGCATCACTCATAATGGTCTCCACATCAGCAAAGTCAACATTGATAAAACCTGATTCATTAATCAGGTCCGCAATACTCTGTACACCCTGACGCAGAATATCATCTACCGCATGGAATGCCTCTTTACAGGATGTATTTCTGTCAATTATGCTCAACAGCTTTTCGTTAGGGATAGTAATGATACTATCTACATGCTGAGATAACTTGGCTATACCATCCTCAGCCCGACGTCCACGCATCAGGCCCTCAAAACGAAACGGCTTGGTAACAACTGCTACTGTAAGGGCACCAATTTCTCTAGCGCACTCTGCTACTACTGGAGCTGCACCAGTACCAGTACCGCCACCCATACCAGCAGCGATAAATACCATGTCTGCTCCCTCCAGAGCAGCCTTGATTTCATCACGATTCTCCTCAGCCGCCTTGGCACCTACCTCTGGGCGGGCACCTGCACCCTTGCCCTCGGTAGCCTTACGGCCAATCTGCAATCTTACAGGAGCCAAGGACTTTTCCAATACCTCAGCATCTGTATTAATAACAATAAATTCAACGCCCTGAATACCAGAGGATACCATACAGTTAACAGCATTATTGCCACCACCGCCAACACCTACTACCTTAATAACGGTATTCAGATCATCTACATTAAATTCTGCAAAATCAATTCCCACAAAAATTCCTCCACATACCAGCACCATTTATTTCAATATTTTATACTCCACCTATTACATTTTAACATTATATCATTATTCCTGTAATTGTGCTATAAAAAATTTAATGCTTTTTCAACAGATATTGGCGAATCCGTCCCAAATTATTGAAAATTCTAAATCCCAAGGCCAAAAGAGCCACATAATACAAATCTATTCCCAAGTGATCGCCTACATAAACAAGAAATGCAGCCAACAAGGCATTAGAAAAAAAACCGGAGATAAAAATCTTATCATCGAAATTTCCTTCCCCCGCAGCCCTAAGACCACCAAAAACGGAATCCAAAGAGGCTAAAAGGGCAATAGAAAAAAGCTTGGAATAGGCCACTGGAATGCTCCAGGGCACCAAAAACCCCAGAGCCACCCCTAAGGCCAGACCACAAATTGCCAGAATCATTTTCCTTCCTCCTGTTTAGCCGATTGGGTTGCATACTTATAGCTTATTGGATTCTTATAGGCCGGAATCCATACATTATTTGAGCTTTGCAATGTCATATTGATTCCCCAAACCTTTAGGGTATCTGCCACCCCTCCCCGCATATTAATGGCATTTTCCAAATCATGAATGCTGCCAATGGCACGAATTTCAAAGGGAGGTGCTGACCGCACATTATTCACAGAAACCGTAGGCCCGGCACATCTTATTTCTGAGGTGGCCGTAAGTCTTTGTCCGTTAATGGAAATAGCCTCTGCTCCTGCCGCCCGCAGTTCATTAATAACCTTCAGCAAATCCTCATCATGCACCAGATAGAGATTCATATCCTCCCCTGCTGTGCTTTTCTGGGAGCTGTCATCAATGGTAATCACAATTCCCGGCCCCTCTACAGCGGTGCTGCCAGAGAGTAACACAATATCCTGAGCCATTTTCTGGCTGTGCTCTTCACCTGTACTATTGCGAATATCATTCAGCTCATCCTGCAGGGATTGATTTTCACTCTCCAGCTTCTGTATTCTTTCCGTCAAAACCTCTACACGCTGCAGGGGTTTATTATCCCTAATGTCCTGTGTAGTGCGAAATTGTATCGCCAGCATAAAGCCCAGAACCATACAGACACAGGCTATGGATAGTCGGCCCTTCTCAAATCTCATCTCCCATATCTCCTTTCTACAAAAAGCTCTCCCACCCTAGGCAGGAGATATACTCATTGACGCAGGCGTACTGAGTATACATCATATCTGGCATCAACGTATTCAATAGGATGCTTGGTCTGCTGCAATTCCTTAAGAACACTAATCGTCACATCCACCTTGTCCGGCAGCTGCTCCAGACTTCCCAAACGAATCTGAACAGAGCCGGCATAAAGCAAAACATCCTGAGGATTGGCAATATTTATCTCCGACAAAGATTGAATACTGCTATCCTCCAGCATGGATAAAAAACTCAGAACCTTTCTGATATTTTCATCCTCAATAACATCACCTACAAACAAATCTGCCACACTGGCACCGCTAATCATGGGCACAGGCATCTGCCGCAGAGTTCTATGGGCATCCAGAACAATGCCGTCCTTCCCTGCCTCCAGATAGCCATATTCGCATTTTATTAAGGCCAAAGGCACCCGCTCGTTGATTTCTATATTCAACTGGCTAGGAAAGGATCTTTGCACCAAAGCCTGATCTATTCTCAAATCCTTCTCCAGATTTCTCCGTATTTCGTCAGTTTGGAGCTGAAAGAGATTCTCACCAGTTCTAACACCGGCAATGCGAATAACATCCTCAGGCTGCACATAGCGACAGCCACTTACATTAATATTTCTGAGAACAAATATAGGTGAAAGGGCACAGGCCAGTACCCCAAGCACCACCACAAGCCCTGTGAGAATTACGGCCACAGAGCTTTGGGAGATAATCTTATGCTTGCGTCCATCCATGCTAATCCATCCTTATATTTATTAATTTAGTCCCGATAGCCTGCCATAGCCAAAATTTTGGCACACAAATCCGGGAACTGAATCCCGGCAGCTCGTCCTGCATCTGGCACCAAAGAGGTTTCTGTCATACCTGGCACTGTATTGATTTCAATGGCATAAGGCTCATTCAGCTCATCCAGCATAAAGTCCACTCTAGCCATGCCTACACAGCCACACACTGCAAAGGCTCTGATTGCTATATCCTCAACAGCCTTGCTAACCTCTGCTGGCAAAGGTGCGGGAATAATGTGGGCAGAAGCTCCTGCCTTATATTTAGCCTCATAATCATAGCGACCAGTAACAGTAGTAATCTCAATAATAGGCAAAGCTTCCTGATGCTCTTCATTGCCCCAGACTGCCACTGTCAGCTCCCGGCCTTTGATAAATTCCTCTACCAGAATCTCATGGTCATACTTGAAGGCTTCCTCCAAGGCTGCCTCCAGCTCCTCTGGCTTTTCTACAATTACCACGCCAATGCTGGAACCCTGAGAGGAGGCCTTGACTACCACTGGCACACCAAATTCCTCAATAATCTCCTGAGCCAGATTCCGCTTGCTGTATTCAAAGCGGAAATAGGTGTGGGCTCTAGGAGTTGGAATCCCCTCAGCCATAAAAAATCTCTTGGTAGCTACCTTGTCCATAGTAACGGCTGCCGCCATAACTCCAGAGCTGGTATAAGGAATGCCCATCATATCCAAAGTACCCTGAATAATGCCATCCTCGCCGTATTTGCCGTGAAGCGCATTAAAGACAAAATCCGCTCCACTAGCCTTTATCTGCTGCGGGAAATTAGGTGGATCCAGCTCCAAGCCCTCGGCCTGATATCCTTTCTCCAGCAAGGCATGCAAAATAGCCTTGCCACTGCGGCGAGAAACCTCTGCCTCTGTAGATGGTCCCCCCATTACAACTACTATCTTCTTCATAAAATATCTCCTGCCATATAGCCCTAATTTATTATTTATTTAATAATTCAACCAATTCCTCGCCAGATTTCACAATATCCCCAGCGCCCATGGTCATAATCAAATCCCCTGGCTTAGCAATGGACTGCAAATAGCCAGCAATCTCCTTTTTATCCTGAATATAAACAGGCTTCTTGCCAGTCTGCTCCACAACCTCTTTTACCAACAGCTCACCGTCAATCCCAGGAATAGGATCTTCTCCCGCAGAATAAACATCTGTCAAAATCAGCATATCTGCCTCCTGGAAGCATCTGCCATATTCCTTCTGTAACAGCTTAGTACGGCTATAGCGATGAGGCTGGAAAGCACAGATTAATCTACCTGGCTTGGTCTGGCGGGCAGCCTTCAAGGTGGTAGCAATCTCAGTTGGATGATGTGCATAATCATCCACTATCCAAATGCCATTAATCCGACCCTTGGTCTGGAAACGGCGCTTGGCTCCGTGGAACATTGAAAGGCCCTCTGCCATAGCAGGTACAGTCTGCCCCAGCTCCACACCGGTAACAATAGCAGCCATAGCATTCAAAACATTATGTCTGCCAGGCACATGCAAGCGAACCTGTCCCATATTCTCGCCCTTGTGAAGTACCTCAAAAACAGTGCCATCTGTATCAGTGTGAATATTAACAGCCTGATAATCAGCCTCATGGTCAATGGCATAGGAAATACATCTAGTCTTTACATTCTTGACAATGTTTCTAATGTTCTCATTGTCAAAGCAAACTACGCCAAAGCCCTCTGGACGCACCTGGTTCAAGAACTGGGTAAAAGCCTTGATAATATTCTCCATAGTGCCATAATGATCCAAATGGTCATCCTCTACATTGGTTACAATACCTACATAAGGATAATATTTCAGGAAAGTGCCGTCACTTTCATCAGCCTCAGATACCAGATAATCGCTTTTGCCCAATCTGGCATTGCTGCCCAGATAATCTACCTCGCCGCCAATGATAATACTAGGAGATACTCCCTCGTAATCCAAGGCTACCCCCAGCATGGAGGTAGTTGTGGTTTTGCCATGAGCTCCTGCTACAGCAATGCCCTTGGAATTATTAATCAAGAAAGCATTTACATCTGAGCGATGCAGCTTTTTCAGTCCCAGACGAGCTGCCTCTACCACCTCTGGATTGGTATCCCGAATAGCAGTAGAAACCACAATAGCCTCTGCCCCCTGTACATTTTCGGCTTTCTGACCAATATATATCTTGGCCCCCAGCTTAGCCAACACCTCGGTCATGGCTGATTCCTTAACATCGGAGCCAGAAACCTCGTAGCCTTTCTCTACCAAAATTTTGGCCAAAGCACTCATGCCTGCTCCGCCAATACCTACAAAATGTATTTTTTTCAGTCCTGTTAACAAAAGAAATCTTCCCTTCTGCTCTATATACTATTTGCTTGTCAACATTCCTAGCAGTTCTGCCTGCCACGAGCCAGTTCAATAATCAGCTCGCTAATGGTATCTGCTGCCTCCGGTCTGCCCAATTTGGCACTGGCCTTTGCCATTGCCTGTAATTTCTCAGGCTTGCTAATCAGCTCATCAATAGCCTGAATAAGTCCCTGGGCTGTCAAATCCTTGTTCAATATAACTCTGGCAGCACCAGCCTTTTCCACAGCTCTGGCATTGTGTTCCTGATGATTTTCAGCCGCATAAGGATAAGGAACCAGAATAGCTGGTATTCCCTTGGCCGTTAATTCTGCCAGTCCAGTAGCCCCTGCCCGGAAAATAGCTAAATCAGCTATGGCCATAGCCTGAGGCATATTGTAGAGATAAGGCTTCACCTTGATATTATCTGCCTGCTGTAAATCCAGTCCAGCAGCAGAGATTCTGCTTATAATATCCTCATATTCACCCTTGCCAGTGGCATGAAGTATCTGCACATCCCTACGGCCTGCATAATGCTTCAACACCTCTACCATAGCACGATTAATGGTTCTAGCACCACGACTGCCACCAGATACTAAAATAGTTGTAGTGCCTGGACGCAGACCAAAGGCCTCATAATCAGCCTCCTGCCGCTGTGCCATGACCTCCTGACGAATAGGATTTCCCGTAAATACCACCTTGTTAGCAGGAAACGCTCCATTGGCCTCCTGATAGCCAGTGGCTATTTTATTCACAAATTTAGAAAGGATTTTGTTGGTAATACCGGGAATAACATTCTGCTCCTGTATTAAGGATGGTATTCCCAGCAGGCTGGCAGCCATTAACACCGGGCCACATACATAACCTCCAGTGCCTACAACCACATCTGGCTGGAATTTCCGCACAATTCCCATAGCCTTGCCCACGCCCTTGATAGCTCTAGCTGCCCTAAGCAGGTTTTCAGGACTAAGGCTGCGCTTAAATCCCTGCAAATCTACTGTAGCAAAGGGGATACCCTCCTTGGGAATAATATCTGCTTCCAGACCAGCATGGGTGCCTACATAAAGCACCTCCAGTTTATCTACCTTTTGTTGTAATGTACGAATCAAGGTAAGGGCTGGATAAATATGACCTCCAGTTCCCCCACCTGAAACTATTATCTTCATAGCTTTCAATAACCTACCTCTTGCTTGTTGTGACCTTAATTCTCCAGAGCCCTTACCAAGGCCTTGAAGTCCCGTCCTCTGGCCTCATAGCCATCATACATATCGAAGCTGGCGCAGGCTGGAGAAAGAAGTACAGTCTGAGGTGGTCCTGCAATAGCATGAGCTTTCTTAACAGCCTCCTCCATAGAGTAGCCTACCTCATGAATATGCTCGGCAGGATAACCCAGCTTCAAAGCATTTTCCTTGAAACGAGCTGAGGCATCACCTACCAGAATCAGCTCATCTACCCGTTCCTTGACCAAGGTCATGAAATCAGTAAGATCTGTCATTTTGTCATCGCCACCAGCAATCAGCACAATATGTCCATCAAAGCTTTCCAAAGCCTTAATGGCAGAATCGGTGTTAGTAGCCTTGGAGTCATTGTAATAAGCTACGCCGCCAATAACAGCTACAGGCTCAATACGATGCTCTACGCCGGCAAATTCCTTCAAAACCTCAATAATCTTAGGGATTCTGGCACCACCCAGAAAAGCTGCCGAAGCTGCGGCCAAGGCATTTTCTATATTATGGCCGCCCTTGATTTTCAACTCGTCAGCACGGCAAAGACGACAGGTCTGTCCCTGCCACTGAATCGTCAGCCAGCCATCCTGCAGAAAAGCGCCCTCCTCCAGCTTTTCCAAACGACTGAAGAAAAAAACCTGTCCCTTGGCTCTCTTGGCCATATCTCTGGTTTTGTCATTATCATAGTTCAAAACCAGATAATCCTCTGATGTCTGCTGAGCAAACATCTTCTCCTTCATCTGCTGATAAACTTCCAGACTGCCATGGCGTACCACATGGTCTGGTGTAACATTCAAAACCACAGCCACATGAGGACGGAAATTGGTAGTAGCCTCCATCTGATAGCTGGAAATCTCTGCCACCACGCAGCTATGCTCTCCAGCCTTCAAGGCCTCCTCACAAAGAGGCACACCAATATTGCCGCCTACGCCAGCATCAGGATATCTGGTTTTCATCAATTCTCCCAGCAGGGTAACAGTTGTAGTTTTGCCATTAGTACCGGTAACAGCAAGAATCGGAGATTTGGCCAACTCATAGGCCACCTGTACCTCGCTAACAACAGGAATCTCTCTTTTGTAGGCTTCCTGCACCAAAGGAATCCGTACTGGTACAGCTGGAGACAGAATAACCATATCCACATTGTCCAGCAAAGTGTTTTCCTGAGGTCCAAAAACCAATTCCACACCAGCGGCTCTCACATCAGTTAAATCATATTTCAAATCCTGCTCAGCCTTGGCATCGCTAAGTACAACCTTATCTGCACCCTGCATTTTTGCCACCTTGGCTACAGCATTGCCACTAATACCTACACCTACAACCAGTACATTCTTATGAGAAAAATCCATCATTTTGCCAGATCCTTTCTACTTACCCTATCTTGAAAAGAATTAATCCTGCCAAGCCACCTAAAAGGCCTACCAGCCAAAAGGTTCTTACCACTCTAGTCTCTGACCATCCCTTCAACTCAAAGTGATGGTGAATAGGACTCATAAGGAAAACCCTTTTGCCAGTAGTCTTAAAGGAGATAACCTGTATAATAACCGACATGGCCTCACACACAAAGATAATGCCAATAATGGCCAACAGCACCTCGGTATGTGTAAGAATACCAATGGCTGCCAAGGCACCGCCCAAAGCCAGGGAACCGGTGTCACCCATAAATATCTTAGCTGGATGGTAATTATATTTCAAAAAGCCCAGACAAGCACCTACCATAGCAGCACAGAATACAGCCAGCTCCAGCTTGCCCAGCCAAAGACAAATCATCATATAGGCTAAGGAGGCTGCTATAACAGTACCAGAAGCCAAACCATCCAATCCATCTGTAAGATTTACTGCATTACTGGTTCCCACCAGAACAAACAGCAGTAAAGCATAAAAGCCATAGCCCAAATCTATATTGCCAGCAAAGGGAACCCACAAATCTGTAGGCAATCCGGCAAAATAAGCTGTCAAAAGGGCAATGATAATCTGTCCCTGCAGCTTTTGCTTGGCCTTCAAGCCCAGATTCTGCTTCTTGACTACCTTGATATAATCATCCAAAAAGCCCAGCGCAAAATGTCCCAGCATAATCAGCAGTGCCAAGCCCAGCTCTAAAGTAAGAGGGCAAATAACCAGCACCGTAATGGCTATGGACAAAATAATCATTATACCACCCATAGTAGGGGTACCGCTTTTGACCTGATGGCTCTTAGGGCCTTCCTCTCTAATGCTCTGCCCGAATTTCAGCTTGTGCAGCTCCGGTATCAAGCGAGGTGCTGCTGCTGTTACTAAGCCAGCCGCCAGAATTACCGCTGCCAAGGGATAGGTAAACATCTCCATAAAATATATAATCCTCCCTACATTATAACCAAAATCGTCATTATCCTATTTTGACGAAATCAGATAAGGTCAATAATCTTCTCCATAGCCATACCGCGAGAGCCCTTAAAGAGTACAGTATCTCCAGGCTTCAACAAAGCCTTCAACCTATCAGCAGCCTGCTGATGAGTATCGCAGGCATACACCTGCTTCAGGCCTGCTTCCTTGGCTCCAGCTGCAATCTCTCGTCCCATTTCTCCCAGGGTAATAACACAGGAAGCCCCAGCCTCAGCAGCCTGCTGGCCTACCTTGCGATGGGCAGCCACAGCCACATGGCCCAGTTCCAGCATATCCCCCAGCACAGCAATGGCCCGCTTTCCCTTGGTCACGGTCACCTGGTGCAGGGTGGACAAGGAAGCCTCCATAGACATAGGACTGGCATTGTAGGCATCATTAATAATATTGTAATCTCCCAGCTTGCGACACTCAAAGCGCATACCAGTCATATGAAGCTCAGACAGACCTCTAGCTATCTCCTGAGGCTCCAGCCCCAGACAATAGCCTGCTGCCACTGCCGCCAAAGCATTGGATACATTGTGCTTGCCTAGCATAGGAATGGTCATTTTACACAAAGGACCATCATTCCCTATGCGACATTGAAATGTAGTACTGTTATCACTGCTTACCAAATTATCAGCCTTAATATCAGCATCCTTATCAATACCAAAGGTAATTATTTTTACTCCCTGGGCAGCCTTATCCTTCATAGCAGCTGTATATGGATTGTCATTATTCAAAATAACAGTGCCACCAGATGGAATAGCCTCTACCAGCTCAGACTTGGCCTTGGCAATATTCTCAATAGAGCCCAAAAGCTCAATATGGGTTTCACCTACATTGGTAACAATACCAATGGAAGGTGCCGCAAAGGGAGCCAAAGCGCTAATCTGATTCAAGCCACGCATACCTATCTCCACCACTGCTGCCTGATGCAGATCGCTAAGCTGCAGCAAGGTATAAGGCAAGCCTATTTCGTTATTGAAATTAGCCTGTGTCTTTAATACTGGAAATTTGGCTGACAACACAGAAGCTGTCATATCCTTGGTGGTGGTTTTGCCGTTAGAGCCTGTAATAGCAATCACTGGAATCTGAAATTTCTGCCGCCAGAAGCCTGCCAGCTGCTGATAAGCCAACTGGGTATCACTAACAGCCTGAATAATTGTAGCAGGCAAATCTACAGGCCCCTGATAGGCAGAGCTAACCAGCACTCCGGCTGCTCCTGCCTCTACAGCCTTGGCTGCAAAATCCTCGCCGTTAAATCTTTCTCCCTTTAGCGCCACAAACAGGGCTCCAGGGGTAATCTTTCTAGTATCGGTGGTAATATTATCAAATTTATCTCCCTGCTTCTGTAGAACCTTAGCCTGAGGCAAGGCCTGCAGCACCTCTGTCAGAGTAAATTCAGCCATAAAATATCTTACTCTCCTTTGTGGGACTGAATAGCCTCCAAGGCTACTTCCTTATCATCAAAATGAATGGTTTTGTCATGAAGAATCTGATAATTCTCATGGCCCTTGCCGGCAATAATCACAATATCGTCCTTTTCAGCCAGCTCTACAGCTCTAAAAATAGCCTGACGACGGTCAATAATATATTCATGAGGCTTGCTGCCAATGGCTTCCTCTACCCCGGCCTTAACCATATCAAGGATTCTCTGAGGGTCCTCACTACGAGGATTATCGGAGGTAGCCACCACATAATCAGACAGTTTAGCGGCAATCCGTCCCATAATAGGCCGTTTGGTATTGTCTCTATCACCACCACAGCCAAATACGGTAATAATCCGCCTCTTAGCTATCTGTCGGGCAGTTTCCAGAATATTTTCCAAGCCATCCGGAGTATGGGCATAATCCACAATAACAGCAAAATCCTGTCCTCCCCGTACCAGCTCAAAACGGCCAGGTACAGAAGCAAATTCTTCCATACAGCTCTTGATAACAGGGCCAGGTACTCCCTCAGCTAGAGCTGCACCTACTGCTGCCATTACATTATAAACATTGAAGATGCCAGTAATCTGCAGCTTCAATGGCAAATGTCCCTCGCCAATCTTTATATCAAACTGAGCACCACTGGCCAAAACCTGTATGTTTTCAGCTTGCAGGGTTGCTTCCCTGTTAATGGCATAGGTAATATGACGGCATTTGCTGTGGGCCAGCATATCCTGTCCAGCCGCATCATCAATGTTCACCACAGCGGTTTTGCCATTTTTGATGCCTGGCTGAGAAACCAAATCAAAGAGAATGGTCTTGGCCTTTTTGTAATTTTCCAAGGTTTTGTGATAATCCAAATGATCCTGGGTAAGATTGGTAAAGACAGCTGTATCAAATTCAATCCCGGCTACCCGATTCTGGTCTAAGGCGTGGCTGGAAACCTCCATAACCACATAATCCATATTGGCTTCCCGCATCATAGCCAGAGTACGCTGCAAATCCACCACATCAGGGGTAGTATTATGAATAGGCAGTACCTGATCCTCAATCATAATCTGAATAGTACCAATCAAGCCTACACGACAGCCCATACGGCGCAACATAGCCCGTACCATATAACTGATGGAGGTTTTGCCGTTAGTACCGGTAATACCGATAACTCTCATACTGCGAGCTGGATAGTCATGAAAAAATGGCACCACAGCCTGCAAGGCCTTTTTCAAATCTGGCACCTGCAGCACAGTTAACCCCTCAGCCTCCTCTGGCTGCAGCTTACGCTGGGTTACAATAGCCACCGCACCTTTTTCCTTGGCCTGAGGAATAAATTTATGTCCATCTACATGAACTCCCTCCATGCAGACAAAAAGAGCACCCTGAGTTATTTTTCTGGAATCATGCTCAATATCTTCAATGGTCAAATCCTTATCGCCATTAATAACGGCCCCTTCTACCAAAGCGGCCAATTCTGCCAATGTTTTTGCCATATTACTTCCTCCATAATGGATATATTAAATCTTAACTTATTTATTATACACTATTTTATTAGCCTGTGTAGATTTTTTTACCCACAGACAAAAATTCCAGCAGCAAAAAATAAAAAGCCGGGCAATACATGCAGCTGCATATATCATCCGGCTCATCATGAGTCCATATAAATTTATTTGCCTTCGGCAAAATATACCTGATCTGCCACCGTCATGCCTAAACGCTGTTGAGCTATAGCCTTTATACGCTGAGGACTTTTCATCTGGGCATTGCTGATTTTTAGCTGGGAATTTTCCAGCTCCAGCTTTGCCGCCTCTGTACGTATATTCACAATCTCAATTCCCTTGGAGGCAATTACACTGGCTTCAAAGGTAATTATACCTGCCACAGCCGTAATAAGCAAAAGCAATATTACCGCTTTACCACGAAGGTTGCTACGCTGTGCTGCTCTACGGCGATCCTTTTGACGATTTTCATAATCCTCATGGGTTTCTTTTCGCTGAGGAAGCACATTATACTCCTCCTCAGCCAACTTATGTGCCAGCACAGGACAACCCCCTTTCCTTCATCATGTTCAAGGTTCAATCACAACCCTTTATCCCTAATCCATACCCAAAAAATCAATAGACAATAAATTTATAGCTTTTCAGCTATGCGAAGCTTAGCGCTCTTGGAACGGGAATTGTGCTCAAGCTCCTCCTTGGAAGCAGCTGTCCCCTTTACCAATAGCTTTATCTCCGGCTTGTGTCCACAGGTACATATAGGCAGCTCCGGCGGACAAATACAGCCCTTTGCCATTTCCCGCAAAACATTCTTGGCAATCCTATCCTCCAAAGAATGGAATGTAATAATGGCAATACGGCCTCCTGGCTTCAAATGAGCCACAGCTGTACGAAAGGCATTTTCCAGAATCCCCAGCTCGTCATTTACCTCAATGCGAATGGCCTGAAAAATCCGCTTGGCAGGATGACCACCCTTGGCATTACGCACCGCTGCCGGCACAGCCCTTTTGATGATATCCACCAGTTTCCCTGTGGTTGCCACAGGAGCATTTTTTCTTGCCTCCACTATAAACTGAGCAATCCGCTTGGACCAACGTTCCTCACCATATTCCTTAAAAATACGGTTCAATTCAGCCTCGTCATAGTTGTTTACCACATCATAGGCACTTAACCTTGCCTGCTGATCCATACGCATATCCAGAGGCGCATCCTGCATATAGGAAAAACCTCTCTCAGCTGTATCCAGCTGGTGAGAGGAAACACCTAAATCAAATAACACACCATCAACCTGCTGAGCAGACTGCTCCTGCAAAACCTGTTCCAGATTGCGGAAATTGTTCTGGACAATTGATACCTGACAGTGACAATCCTGCAACCGCTCTGTTGCTGCTGCAATAGCTGACTCATCCTGATCAATACCAATAAGTCGGCCCTTTTCGCTTAGCATATCGGCAATTAGATGGGAATGGCCCGCCCCGCCCAGAGTACAATCCACATAGATACCATCCCGATTAGTTACCAAGCCAGAAACAGTCTCCTGAGGCATTACACTAATATGATGAAAATTCATGGACACACTCCTCATTATATTCCCAAATCTACCAGATTCTCAGCAATGGAGGATACAGAAGGATTAATCTCCTCATTATACCGATTCCATTCCTCTCGGCTCCACAGCTCAATACGGCTGGATATGCCTATTAACACTACATCCTTTTGCAGTTTGGCATGAGCCCGCAGGGTTGCTGGCACCAAAAATCTGCCTTGTTTATCACACTCTAACTGTCTAGCCCCTGAGAAGAAGAATCTTACAAAGGCTCTAGCCTCTGCCTTGGCTAAAGGCAGCTGCTTTAATTTGGTGGAAAGATTTTCCCATTCAGTCATAGTATAGATAAAAAGACAGCTATCCAACCCCTTAGTGATAATGAAGCTTTCGCCTAATTCTGAGCGAAAATCTGCTGGCAGAATTACTCTGCCCTTGGCATCAATTGTATGCATATATTCGCCCATCAGCATATTACTTCACCACCCTACTTACATATTTTACCACATCCCCCCACTTTGTGCCACTTTTTATGATTTTTTCCTAATACAATTCACAATATAGTAAAAAAATGAGAAAATACGCCTAGAAAAATCCATAATAAAAAGGGTATCCGATAACAAATTGCTATCAGATACCCTCTTATTTTACTTCCAGCTAAAACTTACTGAAAGTTGTGGTTTTTGTGGTGCGCTCGGTCAGAGCATACCAAAAATCACAGCTTTGGTGTTCGATATAACTTACACTCGCGAACAACTAGCTGGATGAAGTAAAAGCTACCCAGATATATTCTGAATAGCCGTTTTTTTTGGACTAATTTTTTATTATTTACACTCAGCTAATATAGCCTGTGTTTTCTCTGGATGGTCTTTGATGTATTTTGCGAAAGCCTTGATTGCTTCCCACTCTGCATCTGATGCCCTCAATGAACGCATTTTTCTTTCTGTACCATCAACAGCCCCTGGACGTCTGCCAGCTCCAGCACGTTTGCCGCCCCATCCGTTTTTCTTAGCTTCTGCCATGCTTCCTCATCCCCTAAACTTCTTTACGGCTCTCACTAATGCTAATATTGCTATTTGCATGTAATTTACCCCGTTCACTTAACTTTTCTAAAATAAGTAAAACCAGCTACAACCCACATAGTTACAGCGGAAATCAGCAGAGCATAATCCAATGCACCCATGTCTACAAAAAAATCTTTGCTCAGTAGTATCCTTATACTGGATAAAGATGCGACCAAAAAACAGAAATAATACTTTTTCATATCGTCGGAATATGATATACTGAGGTAAAGGCGGAAGCCCCGAAGGGCCTCCACAGTGGCTATTACTTTTTCTTGAGTTCCTTTATCGCAAGGGCAATTGCTAAAAGATTCAAGATAATGGTAGTAGCCTTTTCTATTACCTCTAATATTTCCATTCCTTCACCTCCTTTCCTTAACTCTGATTATATTATACAACTTTTATCTTGATTTGTCAATCATTTATTCAAGTTTTTTATATTTTCTGTATACCAAAATAACGGCTACCCAGATATTTCTGAGTAGCCGCTATTGTTATGCAATACTTCATCTATTGTTGTACTCTATACAATCTTTCAATCCTCTTATTTATTTTTACTGTACTCATTAACTCTCGTTTAGTGATTTCTCCCACCAATTTAAACCTAGGGTATGAAATTTGATAGCTTGAAACATATACAGGTACTGTCTGTATTTTACACCATTGGAAGAATTCCTTATAATCAAAATCTGTACCATTTGTATACTTCTTTGTATTGGCATATGGAATATCACAATAAATCACACTGTTAGGACTTATGTTGATAGCTCTGTAATCTAAATTAGACACCTCTATATTGCAGTTCTGTAAGCGTTGTAAGCGCTGTAAGGCTGTTATATGCTGTAGCGTTTTCGTCATGCTGGGTTCCTGGCATTTATCTCTCAGTATTCTTCTTACCACGGATATTCGCCCCCCATAGAAGATTCGTGTAATATAGCAGAAAAATTCAAACTGGTCAATTTTTGCAATTGTGTTAAATCACCATATACAACAGCGTAATGCAAGGCTTCTTTGTAATGCTCGATTTTTCTGCCGTAACTGTACGATCTGCCATCATTGCCAAAGGAAAAACACATTTTCACATACGGATCGCTATCTTTTAATTTGAAAAAACGATCTCTGCTTATCCAGCGTTTTTCTTCAGCAAATTTCCCATTCACTGCCTTTAGAAAGCCATTTACTATTGTGGAATCAATATCATTGTATATAATTTTCTTATACTTACCACTTTGAGCAGCGCAATCAGTGATAGCTCCACCGCCACCAAATAAATCGTATAAATTATTTGCATTTGGGAGGTTGCCAACAACCCATTCTGCTATCTGTGATTTGCTTCCCATGTAGGGCATTCCATATGTCATCATACAGCCTCCATAAAAATAGCACTCCCACGGCTACGCAAAGAGTCATGAGAGTGCTTTATTTTGCATTATATTACAACGGATTAGACTGTGGTCTTTTCCATAGTCTTAACCAATACTGTCTCCATAACATAGATTGTTCCATTAATCATAAGAGGCAATACAAGCATGTCGCGGATTTTGCACCAGCCAGTTTCTGTCTTAGCCTGCTCTTTAATCTTACCGACAAAGCCGTCAGCTGCAGTCTTTACTGCTGGCAGAATGGACTCCACGATCTGTCGTGTTAAATTCTGCTTAACCTGCTCTGTCACTTCTTCAACCTGCAAACTCTCTACGATATCGTCTCTAAAATCTGTCCACTTACTCATAATAAAATTCCTCCTTATTTTGCGCCGCGTTCATTTTTGTACCAATTAGCTTTTCCTCTCAGTACATCACCACCACGGCTGCCATCAATAGCATATGGATTATATTTAGGGCTTTCTGGAGTGCCAAGAAATTCTAAGTCCCCGCGGGTATCTCCATCGCCCTCTTCGTCATTCCACCATGCATAGCACGGATGCACACACAACCCATCTTCGTTATTGGCAGCCTCGCCGTGGGTTAACACATTCTGCTTATTAATTGTCAGCCACAGTGCTGTAGCCACTCGGTCGATAACCTGGGCCATAACTTCTATCTGCCTGGCGGTGGGTGCATAGTCGCCTAAATCATTGCTAGTAGCACCATAACAGGCGCATAGGGCAATGCCGATGGCTCCCGTATTGCGTCGCCATGTATGACTCAAAGTCTTAGCAAAGCAAGTAGTAGATACCATAATTCGACCATCACCAGTGATGTTAATGTGATAGTCAGGAAAAGCCGTTTCATACTTGCCAGCGGTCCAGTGCAAGTACAATTTTGGCTCACGGCCTAATACAGCTGCCTCATCCCAAAGTTCTTCTCTGGCATTTTCTGCCAGTCTTTCTACCTCATCCAAAGTTACTTCCTGCATAAAATCACTCCTTTGTTTTTTCTTGGCCAATCTGAATATGTTTAAGTGGTACCGTAGCAACCACAGATAATTATTCACATTGGCCATAAATATATTATGCCTTATGCTCTTTAAGCTGTTCTAAAGTGGCTTTTAGCTTTTCAGGCACAGGCAAGCCAGCTTTTGCTGAATTTTCGACAATGCTCAGTCCCTCATTGCCAATGAAAAACCATATTACAATGGTTTGCACTAATATTTGCCCTACTGCTTTATCAACAAAATGGGCAAGAGACACCAGCAGCAGTATCATCATTTTCTTGATGATACCCCTAAATCCTCGCTGGCTGTTCAGCGCTAGATTTGGATTGACATAGGCAGCCATTACACCGCTGATATAGTCAATAACCATGAGCCATAACAAAGCTTCAACAGCTCCGCTCCAGCCACAAAAATAAGTAAAAGCTGTTCCCGCTAAGGCTGACATGCTCCCCCATTCTATTTGTGTCTGATTAGGAACTAAATACCTTAAAAATTCAATCATCCCATCAACTCCTAAAATCAAAAGAGAGGGTTGCCATAGCTTCCCTCTCCCGAACTTTCGCGCACTACTCGCTCTATATGTTATTAGTCTTAATATTAGTATAACAGCCTTGCAGGCTCCGCTCTGATTCTTTTTAAGGCATCCGACATTTCTCATCACTTCCCCATGATGCTTAAAACATTTTTCAAAGTAGTATTTCCGTCGCAGTGTAACATGTACCCCTTGAAAGAATTTATCTGCTGCTTCACTACGCGCTCATCTATCACGCCATTTCGATACAGCCATGATACCGCTTTAAGCCTTTTCTTGGCCGCTTTGACATTTCTTTTTCTGGGTAAAATTTTATTCGCAAAAGTTCTATATCCGCCAAAATCTACGCCGTGATTTGCGGGGTAGATTTGGGTTTTAGGATTCAGTGGCTGTCTTAGTTGAGTATCAGCAAACCACTGTATTTCTTGCAAATAATACGTCAAGGCATCTTTGTGCCCGATAATGACAAAATCGTCCATTAATCTGACATATTTCTTGACTCGTAAAACATCTTTTACAAAATGATCTAAGCTATCAAGATTGACATTTGCCATCAGCTGGCTAAACGGTGCCCCAATCGGGATGCCTTTTCCTGTGTGGCCGTTATAGCTGTCTATGAGTGCATCACACAGCAGCAGTACTCTTTCATCTTTGACTGTGCGCCTGATTTTCGCTTTCAGAAGCTCGTGATCCACATTATCGTAGTACTTTTTAAAATCTCCTTGGAGCACATAATTATTGCACTTTCCTTGGTAGAGAAAAGACTGTACGCGTTCCACTGCCTTATGATTGCCTTTTCCCTTGCGGTTTGCATAGCTATCGAAAATAAATTTCTTTTCATATAGTGGCTCTAAGGCATTACACACAGCGTGCTGTACTATTCTGTCTCTAAAAAGAGGCGCGTGGATAATTCTTCTTTTTACTTCTTTTCTTGTCTCAAATTCATAGTACTCTCCCGGCTTGTAAGTTCCTTCCTGCAACTCTCGGGCTAAGTCAGAAACAATCATTTCTATGTGAGCTGTTGAAGAAACAACTTCATTCTTGTAGCGTCTGCCTTTTATACACTCTTCATATGCTTTATACAGTGCTTCAAAATTAGCTATTTCATCAAAAATATTTGAATATCTAACTATGGACATTCTCCTCCTTGATATCACAGCGCATTATATAGAGCCGTGACATTATTTGTTATTTTGCTAAATTAGCACGGACGATACTCCCAAAATCAAGGTACTGGACTATTTGCCTTAGCAAGCAGCCTTCTGACCATTGTTTATTCTGCCAAGCGAAAGCCAATGTTGCTGTTGGTGTTAGACGGAGCGTAATTAGAGTTCCAAGTGAACAAACCGCAGGACGCGCCATTGTTCCAGTTCCCGCTCACAAAGACTAAAAATATCGCCCTAAGCTCAGTTATTTGTCTGAGCTAAAATATTTTATTAAGCCACCGAGTATTTTGCCCGCTTCATCAACTTGCTCCATCCATGCTTGCAAATGCCCTACAGATATATATTTAAGCTCATATGACAGTCTTACCAGCGTCCGCAAGAAATCTATTTCTATATCAATATCCTGCAAAGTCGTTTTCTTATAATAGCGACGTTCCATTTGTATAGTTAGTCTTGTAGCCTGGTAAAGGCTGTTCTTTATATCTGCACAAAGCTGATATTTTTCTTTCTTAGGAAATTGCTGTAGAGCTATGTGAGTATATCTTATTAACTCATTTAGCTTTGCTCTTAAAATAGATGGATTATGTGTGTTTTCGATGCTTCTTTCTCGGCGACTTTGAAAATCATTCATAACTATTTTAAATGCTTTCTTTTTCTTTGCTGGCATCCCCACATGTGGCGGTGCTATCGCACCGCCATCAGTTTGCAGGCAGCAGTTTTCAGTTACCATTTTGCCAAGCGAAAGCCAACGGGGCTGCCGGTGTCAGACGGAGCGCAATTAGAGCCCCAAGTGAACAAACCGCAGGACGCGCCACAGTCCCAGCCCCCGCTCACAAAGACGTTGCGCTGAGCACCAACTGTGTGCCAATATCCATCTTTGAATGTAGCTGCAGTTGCTGCGCCTGATACCGTGGAAGGGATAAATACATCGCTCAGATCGTAATCATCACCCTTATCTGTAGATACAGCTTGGATGCCCAAATTGCTTCCAGCTACTAATTTTGCATTAGTGTTCACATAGTTGCTATAGCCGTTTTTATCAAATATGCGAACCGTGGTGCCGTCATTGTCTGTTTTTACCCCGTCAATCCACTCCCACACATTACCCCACAGCTCGTGCATATTTCTATATACAGCATTAGAATTTCCTGTCAGTACAGCTCCAGAAGAAGATGAGTTTCCCGCTCCGATAGTAGTCTGTACATCAGGCCCCTTCTCGACCATGCACAGCATTACCACTGCAGACCGCTCGTAAATTGTCTGTAAGTGAAAACCTGTTACATTTTCTTTGTTTCTTGCCAAGCAAGCTGCCAGCGCCTGATCATAATTGACACTTACCCACGGGCTTTTACCCTTGGCAGAGCCAGCCACGTAAGAGCCTTCATTGTACGCTTCGTAAGCTCCTAAATAAAACTGCTCAATTTCTCTGCCATTCTTCATAAAAGCAGGATGTACATGATATCCGTTTCTCTTGGTATCTGAAATCCACCAACATTTTTTTCCTGCCTGGTCGGTTCCCGCTGGAGCTATGCCTACCTTTACATAAAACTTCGGAATCTTCACCATTTCCTGTTCGTCAATAGTTACCAGCTCGATACCTCTCCAAGGGTAAAGCTTATCAAAATCTATACTGCTCATAATAATGTATCTCCTTTCGAATCCACTAACACACCATTGTCATTAACATTACTTTCATCAATCGCCATGCCGAAAATTTCCTGCCTGCTTTCCACGGTTCTTGTTGTGTCAGCATCAGTGTAGTTTATCTTGTAAGAGCCAGGCCGTAAGAAAGTAGCATTGATGTACAAGCCATCGCCGGATATATACCCGTATCTATAATCAATGCCATTAATTGCTTTATCCCAGCGGCCAATCAGTGACAGTGCTAGGCTTGTATTTTCAATAAATGCCAAGCTATTTGCAATTGTTTTTTGCTTAATGCAGTAAGCAAAAGCCAGCCCGTCAGTGCCCAATTTTTCCCAGCCCGCGCTAGGAATTTTACTGATTTCAGTCATCGGGATACCCGAAGACGCCATCGCCAAAGGTGATGTAGCATCTATATCCTGCCATTCTGCTGCATCAAAATTATAAGTTCTGTATTCGTTTAAGTCTGTCGTTACGGCAATTGTAATACTGCTGTCAGATGTTACTGTCCCAGCTACAGATACTGACATTATGGCGCTGGCTCCATACAATGGAAGCAGCTTTTTAGGCATCACTATTTGCGCCGCTGGCAGCGCCCTTATTATGCAATGTGGGATATAATTTTCGCCACCATCTTTTTGGGTTTGTGTCCACGCTCCAGAGCCATTAGCTGTCGGTCTTGATATGCCCACAACATTGTCTCCCGTCGAGTACACATACGCTTTAAAGCTCCCTAGAGCTTTAAGTAAGCTAGCAGGGACTGAGCCTTCGTCGCATTTCTGATAAGCCGTCAGCTTATCACCTTCATCCAGTGAACTCCAACCTGTAGCCACAGCTGACAGTATGCCAGATATTAAGCCATAAGCCTTATCCGTATCACTTTCTACGTAAATTACTTTAATCAAGACAATTTCACCTCCGCCACTTCTTGATATTGAGAAAGATCCATTTCTTCTGTGATGCTTAGTGTGCCACCAGCAAAATCAACAGGGGCTGTCATGGCCACTTCTCTATGCGTATTAAGATGCATAGTCCCATCAAATACCATTTCGCTGTTTTCCACAAAATCGCTTGCATCGCCATTGGTAAAGTCGCAGATAGTCAGTGTTTCAGACACGCCATCGTCTCGAAGCTTTAAAAATTCCAGTGGTGGCCGTATAAAATCCGCCGTATCTTCCACTGGTATATACACACCTCTTAGAGCTGCCGTATTGAGCTTAGTTACCTGATTGTATTGATTAGCGAATTTAGAATTAATTACGCCCTCTAACTCCGTTTTGCTTTCCAGATTAGACTGCTTAATGATTTTCTCTAATTCAGTTTTAGCAGCACTTATATCGGCTTCATTCTTCTCTTTGATACTAACCTCAGCCTCATCCAGAGACGATTTGGTTACGAAAGCACTGGAAGGGATACTGATTGACACATTTTTAGCAGAGCTTGTCACTAATGTCATGCCCATCGTCTGCTCGTATGCTACAACACCTCCGCCCGGCTCTAGCTTGTCAGGCTCAGGATCAGTAGTCATTCCTAGCAGTATTTCGCCCTCGTCGGGATCTGATGCGTACAATCCCCATTCGCTGACACTTACAGTATCAGTCAGCAGGCTTGTATTAAGCGCTGCTTCCACAGTGCACATCGTTTCATTTTGTACTGAGATTTTTGTTATATCCATCTCCAGCACCTTATTAGCTAAGTCTGTGCACTTTTCAAGCTCGGTCGGTGTACCGTCACCAATCGCCATTTTTACTAAGTTTAATTTGCAGTTGCCTGCATCTACCTTTGCATAAAGGGCCTGGCCTTTTTTTGTCAGTACCCACGGATTCCATTTTGACATTTTACCCTCCTTTTTACGCAATACGCTTCCACATATGCACAACGATATATGGTGGCATATTATTGTGGGCTACGCCATTGCCGGCCGTCTCAATCTTGTGAGTGTGTCTGCCATTGAAATTAACTCTATACATAGCATCGCCACCGCCGTCTCTGGAATTTGCTCCACCACCAATGTAGGTTGACGAAAACACTCCTGTGCCTTGCGGATCGAATTTCCAGCCTCTGAATGTGCCTGTAAAATTGCTTTCGCTCATTCTGTGAGTGTGGGCAGGCATCTCGGTTTCTTTTAATTTGTGTTTTTCCTCGCCACCTATATCTCCAGCGGTAAAAACTGTACCGCTATCTGCCTCGCCAGCCCCAAGCAGTACCCGCCCAGCTGGCAGTGCCTCCCATGTCGTCCCTGCAAACAATTCTCCGGGATCAGTGTCAACAGTACTGAGGTAGATTGCTCCGACGGGGTACACCTCCGGAAATGTCAAGCGCCTATCTTCCACGTCTTGAATCGTGGCAAACTGGCCTGTGTCGAATTTTGCTGTAATATTTTCACTCCCGCTTATTACCAATGTAATAGCGATTGTATCTGTTATAGCCCGTATGCTTTCGGCTGGCACAGTATCTGGCAGAGTATCTGTAAAATACCCTAGTAAAACATCACCGCCAGACTCTGGATCCTGAATATATACCCCTAATTCCCTAGCTGCGTATGGTGTCAATATTCCGGCATTTGTGTAATTGCCTCGAATAGTTATATCGCCGTTTTCGCCGTGAGCAACAGTAGCAATTCCTACATCCTGTCGCCACTCTATTAGATCTACCAGCTGGCTGCAATCTAAATCATCTGCTGCAGTTCCACTGCCAAGAGCCAATTTTGAGAATGTTAGCGGGATCTCTCCTGCTACGAATTTTGATAGTATCTGTTTTCCAACATTTGTAATCGTCATAGCTCCAAAGCTACTCAATCTTTCCACCTCCTAAATTAAACAATGTGTGAATTTTTCTGTGTATCGCCCCGCCAACTGCCATTCTTGAACGACCAAAAACTTTGAATATACTTGGTGTCGTATGGCGATGCAGAGTAACTACACCGGCAACATAAAAGCCCGTTGAGAACTCAGGTGATTCGTATTTCATTTCCGGCTGGAGTATGATACTTTTTCTTACAACACCGCCTACTCCTTTGTATTTACGTGTTACGGGTATCATTTCGCTGTCTCCAGTATCACCCCCAGTGCCACCTCCAGCACCGCCTCCACCTTCGCTCCCATCTTCTTTTTTCTCATAATCACCAGTGTCCATTTCGACTATGGTTTTTATGGAATCTAGTACGCTGCGCGTATTTTTGGCAGCAAGTACCCCCTGTTTTGCCAGTCCTAAAGACTCCATCGTAGGGAATTTTTTCGTTTTTACTGAAACTTTGAAATGATATGGCTCTCCGCCGTATTCATACCACTCGCTAACCTTCGCTGACCGCCCGAATGTGGATGATAGCATCATCTCCACTGCTGCCGGTGTGCCTTTTATGCGATGCCATGCAATAGACTCTTTTACCAGCTTGCGCTTTGTTTTTATATCCATACCTATAGGCTCGTAGAAATCTACATGAAATTGCCAGGCTAGCAAATCAATAACCTTTTCCGGTAATACATCTAATCTCGGCAGGTGTAGCACCTGTTGAGTTTCAGCTGTTACTTTTTGTAGCTCTGTATCCAAAGCAACGGCTATAGCCTTTATTTTTTCATCTGCCAGTATGCTGTCTGGGAGAATATCCAGCAGGCTAATAGTTTGTATATTTCTAAGCATCTTCCAAGCCCTCGAATTTAATTTCTTTTGCTTCCACAATAGCCACCTGATTTTCTTCTATGGTTTGGGCTGAAAATTCTCCCAAATCAGCTCTTTTTGCCCCGGCCGTTCTTAGGCGGTAGTAAAGCTCCGTAGGATTGACATCTCTCCCAAGCTTTTCTTTCTGCCACGCTATATACTCATTAACAGCTTTTTCCACTTTTTCCTGTATTGTCTTAGCATACACAGCATCTGCTCTGTCTATCCAATAAGACACTTTAACTTCTGCCTTAACTTGCTCCGGCGTTTCTACTTCCACTTTATCGGTAAGAGGTCTGATAGTGGCGATGTTTAACTTTTGTTTTACGAGATTGATAATTTCAGTATCCGGAAGTTTTCCATCTTGCAATAACGGAAAGACTCTAACTACTCCGCCGGAAGGATTAGTAACGGTTACATCGTTAATGAGAGTGCTTGCTGTTTTGGTGAAATACTCGTATGAACCGGTGGGGCCAGCGCATGAGAATCGTTCTGGTGCCCGATATATTCTTTCCCGATAATTTTCATCATCTTCCCGCTCGACTCCACCATTTGTGCTGGTAATATTGACCGCTTGTGAAAGAAAGGCTATCGGATCCGCAATGACAGATAATTCGCCAACTTTATAGTCGTTTCCTACCGCACCTTTTTCCGTACAAGTAGCAGCGCCTGTAGCTGTCAGCTGCCCTGCCTCAATAATAGTATCACTGTCCAGCGCAAACATAACTCCGTCCCCAGCTGTAAATCTTGTTCCGGCCGGAATAACTGTTGCAGTCTCCCTGGATGCAGATAGTGTCAATTGTATGGTTGTTTTTGCAGCAGCCGCAGGTAATCGCTCTGTACCTACCAGTATTCCTAGATGATCAAGATTATCGCCTGTGGCATATGCTAGCAACCCCTGTTTAGCTGTTGCATCAATCAGCAACCTCTGTTGTATCAGTAATGCCTCAATTCCTTTCAGAAACAGTCTCAACGGATCTGCTCTAGCTAATGTCCGCCCCAGGAGTTTTTCTACTACCTCTACAATTTGAAACTCCACCAAATCAGGATCTGATTCTGCAAAGGTTAAATCCGGTAAATTTTTATAAGCCATTGTCTATCACCTCAATTCTAACGGTTGGTTCTAATATCCCTTCTTGTTCACGACCGTGGTAAATTATTTTCTTTACTTTCGCCCGTGGTTCAAATCTGTTTATTGCTGAGACGATTTCTGATGAAAGCATGGCCTGTGCTGTAGCAATAGGTTTATCCAGGGCTGTTGCTTTTATACCAAAATCTCTATCCATAGGAACCGTCCCCCTGGTAGTGGTTATAATGGTTTTTACATTCTGTATAACCTCTGCCAATAAATCCTTTGGCATAAAGTCTATATCTCCAATTGTGGCAGTAACATCTACAACCATGTAATCACCTCCCTAGGATAATTATGTATAGCTCTCAACATATTCTTTCAGCGTTACATCCAGCTTGCTGACTAATATCTGACCTTGATTGTCTATAACATTGGCCGATTCACTTACATCGGATATAAGCCATTTATTACCGCCAACGCATTCATTACCGAGCATGAAATAAGCTGTCTGTCCCTGCTGACACATCTGGCGCACCTTGTCAGCTTCCTTGGCGGGGTTTACCCCCAAGCCGGCTGCAAATTGCATGGTGAAGCTTATTTCCTCGCCATCAGGCCCTACAAATTCAACAACAGGTTTTTGCCCTATCACTTCATGGGTAGCCAATCTGGCTTTAGTTTTTCTCTGGTAATTATTTATAGTTAGCACTTTGAATGAGGAAGCTGAAAATACAATATCTCCAAAACTTCCTATGGCACTGCCACCACCTGACAAAGCACTGCTTATTACTGAAGATATGCTGGAAAACATGCCCATAGCATCAGCCTCCTACTATCACATTCGGGCTGCCTGATACATGACTGCCACCTTGACCACAGGCGGTACATTTTGTGCTGTCTCCCACGCGGGTTACTCCTCGCCCATTAACTATGACTGTTCCTGAAGCTGACACACTTTGAAATGTGCCACCATGAGGGCAATTAGTCGGTCCTGTATCGGATAGCCTGTGCACACCTAATCCATTAATAAAAACATCACCGCTGACCTGACTGTTAGTACCTGCTCTGCTATGAGGGCAGCAATCCAGTCCTAAATTGCATACACCTGTGGTACTGTCGCCTTGCCTTGTTGCTGCCGGCATTTTATCACCTCGTTTGTGTGTCAGACTCTGACACGTTAATTCAAATAAATCATCTTGCCGTTGATAACAATATTTCCCGTGCATTGAATTGTTAAGGAGCCACTGCTGCGGTTAAATTCCATAAAGCTGCCATCTCCGAAATCCAAACGGCGAATTTCTGCATCTGCTACCTGCGGCGGATGGGCTTCAGTGAAATATGTCCCCAGAACCCAACCACTTGATGCATTTTTGTCGTTAGCTTCATAAAGACATACTACCTGATCACCGATATCCGGCAGCCAATAACATTTATTACCGCCAGCTCCCTGGCATAGCACTGGCAAAAAAGGACTCGGTAAGCCATCTTTTTCGCTAAACTCAACTTTTACAGACATGGTTTTAGGATCTACAGCGCATACAGTACCTTTTCGTATCATGCTTCTGACGATTCTATTTAACTCAGTACCCATCTATACACCGCCTCAACTCTATCTTGGTTTTATAACCGCCAGTACCAATGGTGTGACTGGATTTCTTGATAATATACTTTCCATCGTAAAAATGAAATCCCGCTATCTGTACCGTATTGGCTGCCATCAGATTGAAATTCCCCGGCAGACTCATAGACATTGTTACCTCTTCCTGATTCTTTTCCCGTAGTTTCTTCTTGGCCAGCTTTTCCGCCTCAGCTATACTCTCGACTTTTTCATTAACCTCTAAAGTTAATCCTTCTTTTTTATCAGGGGCCGTAAAGGTATATTCTATATGGGCTTCACTCTTAGTATTCTGGCTCTTTACATGACAAGCTTTGTATATGTCATGAATGGTACTGGAGGCATCAAAAGAAATAATAGCTGTTTTTGCTTTGTCTATAGTCATAACTGCATCAGCCTGTTCATATTTCTCCATATCGAAGATAATGATTTTCTGATCTGACACTTTCAAGGCCAAACCTGCATCCTTGCATAGTTTCATCAAAAATGACAGATCTGTCTGCTCTGACTGCTCCGCCCGATCTAAAAGTGGATCTTCCTGAGTATCATAAAACAACTCAAGTCCTGACTCCTTGGCTATATCGCTAGCAATAGCAGACAGCTTGGTCTTTTCCCATGCCTTGTTTTTCTCAACACTGCGTATAGCAGCATTATTGGGGATAGATACCATTTTTAGCTGTACTGTGTTAGGTGGCCCGCTATTTTTGATTTCATCCAGCTCGAATTTGCCCAGAGGTAAAACCTTATCATCCAGCTCGCTCTGCCAATCTGTCAGCATAATAGATATATCTATTGTTGCGCCTCTATCCGGCATCCAATCTCCTTGCCACAGTTCTTCTCTGTCATGCATGGTTATTTCTGCGTTGTCAGCTTCGCCACTGATAACCTCACTAATAGAAAAAGATTTTAGATATTTGCTTATATCTGCTGATATATCCTTGCCGTTATATACAGCTTTTATACTGGCCGTTCTCGCCCTTGACATCTCTTCACCTCCCATGTGTCAGGCTCTGACACATTTTATTTTTTCCACGGCGGTACTGAATAACCAGCCTTGCTTTCTACATCCGGAATATTCAGCACTGCACCGGCAGAAAAAATAGCAGTATCAATATACTGCCTGTTTGCATCTATTAATAAATTTGTATATTTGCAGGAGCCCATTTCCCTGTATGCGATATAATCCCATATATCACCAGTCACTGTGGTGTATGTCTTACTCATAGGCTAATCTCCTTTCTTCCCGTCGGAATCTAGCCATTTGTTCAGCAAAAGAATCCTGAGCGGAACGAGCAGCTTTTTCTACGGCCCCCCGCACGCTATCCGCATCTGCATTACCGTAAAAATTGAGACTAATGGTGATAGGTGGCGCACTGCCATCGTAGCTGTCACCTCTGGAGAAACTACCCGCTGATGCACCGCCACTATTTCCTTGACCTATCCCCAGTATTTCACCAGCCTTTTGCCAAAGTCCTATAGCCCGTCTTGAGCCATCCAGAGGAATAGCCGCCTCTGGTCCATCCTCAGCAAAGGTGGTTAAAAATGCGCCTTTGTTGTAGATACCACCCTGAGCATTATGAGCTACCGGCGCACCGCCAAAGCCTGTAAGTCCTGTGATACTTCCTATGGAGCTGGCGATATTAGAGATAGTATTAGTTATGCCGCCAAGGATATTGCTAGCTATACTTTTTATTGTATTAAACACAGAGCTAAATATATTTAATACAGCATTCCAAGCAGCTGACCAATTACCTAGGAACACGGCATTAATGAAATTGATCAAACCACTGAACACACCTATGGCCCCAGAGATGATAGATGCTATTACATTAATCGCTGTTGCTACTACATTAACAACCACCTCGGCAAATATCAGGAAGGTTCCTACCACAGTACCGCCTACATATTGAGCTACTGTCGTAATAGCACCAAATAGCATGCCGAATGCTCCGCTGTTATTTGATACGGCTAAAGATATGCTGTCAAAAGCTGCATACAACCCCTCTAAAGCTGGCTGAATCATCGCCCAAGCACTGCTCAATGCTGTTTGTATAGTAGTCCACAATCCTGTAAACATTGGCCCTACAGTCTCCCAATTGGTATAACAATAATAAGCAGCTGCAGCCAAAGCCATAATAGCTATGCCCATAGGAGAAAGTGCAGCCGCTAAAGAAGCCCTGCTAATAACCATGATAGCACTGCCAAGGCCTCGCAGTGCTGTTGTAGCCGAATTAATTATACTGCCTGCTGAGAGGCTTCTAAGCCACACAAGGCTGGATTTGCTTGTTTCAGCAATAACAGTCCCTAGATTCTTTATGCCGGCACCTGCCTGACCTATTACACCGCTCCATGTGAGGTTGCGCATAGTGGCTATAAACTGAATAGTACTGGTTTTAGCTCCCATAACATTAATGCCATATGTAACCAATTTGGCATTAATTAAGGATATGCCAGCTGATGCAGTAATAAATGTTTTCATTACCACCGCACCACTAGCCAATCCAACAGCCACACCGCCCAGTACCTGTATAATCTGCTTGTGCTCAGTAGCCCAAGCCGTTGCTTTTGATGCGCCATCTGCCAACCCCTTCGCCACTGCTGTTACAGCCGGTAGAAATGCATTACCGATAGATATAGCAAAACCTTCTACAGCTGATTTCATCTGGGTAAGTGCACCTTTAGCGTTATCCTGCATGGTAGCAGCCATTTTAGCAGCAGCTCCATCTGCATTATCTACAGCATTGGATAATTTGGCAAAATCCTCATTGCTTGCATTTACTACAGACAAGAATCCTGACATGGCTTCCTGGCCTGCTATGCTACTGGCCAATTCTGCCTTTTCTGCATCAGACAAACCAGCAAACTTTTCTCTCAGCTCCTGCATGGTCTGCCTAAATGGTTTTACTGTGCCATTAGCATTTTTAGCAGATATTCCCAATTTGTCCAGAGATTTAGCAGCATCACTCGGTGGAGAAATAAGCCTTGTCATAATGGCTCTAAGACTTGTACCTGCCTGCTCTCCCTTAATACCCGCATTGGCCATCAGGCCTGTTGCCAAGGATACATCTTCCAAACTATAGCCAAGAGCACCAGCCACAGCACCAGCATACTTGAAGGTCATGCCCATCATTTCTACATTGGTGTTAGCATTGGTGGAGGCGGCTGCCATAACATCTGCCATATGGCCTGCTTGCTCTGCCTTCATACCGAAAGCTGTTAAATCATCAGAAACGATATCTGCTACAGTAGCCAAATCGCTACCAGAGGCAGCAGCCAAATCCAAAAGTCCCGGCATGCCTGCCATAATCTGCTCAGTGCCCCAGCCTGCCATGCCTAAATAGGTCATAGCCTCAGCTGCCTGGCTAGCGCTAAACATAGTTGTCCGCCCCAGTTCCCTTGCCTGAGCATTTAATTTGTTCATTTCCTCTGCATTGGATCCGGTTATGGCCTTTACCTTGGACATAGCCGCCTCGAAATCCATAGCTGTAGAAACCGCGCCTATCAACGGTGCTGCCACCATACCGGCACCTGCCACAGCATTTCCCATACCTGCATAAGCACTGCTAAACCTTTGTTGTGCACTTTGCACAGCCTGTATGTTAGCTATGGATTTACTGGCGCTTGCTGCCTCTCTCTGAATCCCGCTAAGTGCTGTTCTGTATGCTGAAGCACTCATGGAAGCTCTCTGCATTGTTGCAGAGGCGGAAGCTACTGCTATTTTGTACTGGCTTTGGGATATTTGGCCAGCTGTATAGCGTTCTGTCAGCCCTGCCATTTTGCTTTGATATGCCTGAGCCGCTGCCTGGGACTGTTTCCATTGCTGTGTCAGTCGCCTTTCTTCTGCACTCAAATCCCGTGTTTTGCTCTGCAACTGCTGCAGCTTGCTGACACCTTGATTCATGCTGGAAGTAAAGCCAGCTCCCAAAGCAGCATTCAGCGCAAAAGATATTGCAAATATTTTTCCTGCTGGCACATTTTTCACCTCATTTCTGTTATAATATAGCTAAAGGAGGATGGTTAGCATGTTAACATTTTTATTAACATCTATAGGGGCTCTTGCGCTTCTAATTGTACTGTTTGCCGTGATAATCATTGTCGCAAAATTGTTTTTCAAGCCATTATTGTCTATCTCCATATTTATTTTGCAGGTAACACTAGGCTTGATTTTATTACCTGTATTTTTACCAATACTTTTATATCTTTACTTTTTCAATAAGGAAAAATTTCATTCGACCATATCAGATATATTAAATCCACCTGCAAAGCAAGATATTAAATCTAATTAGAATCCAGCCCCGCAAGGGGCTATTTTTTTATGTTTTTTTGCTTTCGTTAGCAATGATATTCAGCCATTCATCCAGCTCTACCAGCGTTTGGTCTAACCAAAAATTTAAAGGGGCCGTTTCTCTAAGCCGAAAGGCGAGCTTGCGCATTAGATTTGCTGGATTACTTCCTCGGCCAAATTCTGCATTAAAAAATTACCCACCTTCAGCTCCACAGTAGCAAATTCCCCCATCTTCAAGCCAGTAATCTCTGCATAGGGAACCCCTAAAGCCTTGGCTGCCAATCTTGCCCGGAATATACTGCTAAAAACAATCTCTGATGAAGCATCCCCGCTGGCACGGCAAGCCTTTTCCGCATTAATAAAATCCATAGCTGTAAGGTTTTTAAGTGATTCTCCCAGCTCGCTAATATCAATATTTTTCTCTTCCATGTTCATTACCTCCATAATCAAAAGGCCGTCGCTTGGACGGCCCTATTTCATAGCAAATTACAGCCCCAGAGCTGCCTTTGTTGCTGCCAAATAATCAGTACCGTAGAGATATTGAATATAGTTAAACTTATCTATCTCTATCATCTTAGTACCATCCACGCTGACCTTGAGATAACTCAATGTCATAGTAACTTTATGATCCATTGTGCTTGCAGAAGCAAGCTTGCCCAAATCAAACTCTGACGGGATAGCCCGCATGGAAACCCTTACCTGTTTAGTCTGATAAGCCCCCTCTGAGGCATTCCAGCAATTAATAGCACCATATGCCTCTAATGCGTGAGCCTTAATCTGTGCCAATTTAATAGTGCTATCAGTAACAACTCGGAAATTTACTTCAACTTCCAAATTATCAGTCTGCCCCTGTGTAGGCAGGCTGATAGTGCCACCAATACCAGCGCCTTCGACATCTACAGTCTTGGCTGTCAGTTTTGGCAATGTAATATCTACAGTGCCTAAGCTTCTATCGCTTTCTATAAAAAGCTCAAAATTTTCTAAAGAGCTCGGAATTACAACACTAGCCATGATTTACCTCCTTATTCAAAAAGTGTAGCAATATAATCTGGATCATATTCCTGTACAAAAGTAATCTCACGGGCTGGACTAGGCGGGGTGAGATATACATGGAATTTAATCTTGCCATCCATCAAATCGATGGTGCTGTTTTCGTCCTGGCGGAACTCCACACGGCCACCCAGGAGGGCGCCAGCAGCAGTAAGGGAGTTGAGCCAGATATTTGCACCGTCTACTATGGTGTTAATAAGCCTCTTGTTAGTAGGCTCATCTACCTTGCTCCAATAGCTGGTAATCAAGGTATTCAACACCCAATTGAACATACGACGGATAGGAATAAACGCATCCTTGACATCCGTATTTGATGGATATGCAGTGGTTCGATTACCCCACGCCTTCCAGCCGCCAATAAAATTCAAAGCTGTGACAATTCCCTGACCATTCAGATAAGCAGCATTCTGGGAATTAAGCCAGATTTCTGAACCATCATCCAATACTGCTCCATCAGTCTGAAAGGAAGCATTAGATGGGGAATGGTAAGGCATATCCCCATTCTGAGAATCCACCTTATTCATAAGGGAAGCCAACTGGGTAGACATATGATACACAGCATCCCCCAATTTCAGCTTTGGCCAACACGCAATCAAGGAAGTATCAATATAGTTATTCTTATTTTTCCATTCAGAGGCTTTGGTATAGGTTTTCACTGTTTCAACAGGAATATCTGCCACAGTGATAGCCCGGAAATGGCCACAGATATTTGTGGTCTTAGCTTTCATTACAGCCCCTACTGTGGTGTCGCTGGAGAAGCCAGGCGCAATAATAATGCCAGGAACCAGGCCAAAGCGGGGATAGATTTCATCAATCAGCTCCAAGCCTTCCACCTTGCCTGTATTAATATCAACACCGCCTACAATATCAGAGGCCTGCACCTTGGAGCTGTCTACCTCATCATACTGTACATACAAGGATGTAGATTCCTTGACACTGCCATTTTCCAACAAAGTAATAAGCACATTGCCATCATCATCATGAGCAGCCGTGTAGTCAGTGTCCTTTATTAAAGGTGTTTCTATACTGCCATCGGCAAATACCTTCATGCTTTCCATTAATACCGGTGCAACGATAACTGCAGCTTTTTCCTTAACGGCCACTTCATGCTTCTCCACAGTCTTTTTATGCTTGGCAGTATCCAGCACATTTACCAGTACAACAGGAGCCATGTTAAACAAGCTGAAATGTGCCTTCATAACTTCGCAAAGAGTGTACTTAGCAAAATCATCACTGTAGCCCATAGCAGCTACCGCCTCAGCGTAGGTGTAGCATAACACCGGAGTGTTGGCAGCTACTGGTGCAGTTGCTAAATGCGCAGGAGCTGTACCAAATGCTACTATCAAGCCTGCATCGGTTTCCGTCATAGGCACGAGGCTTGTGGCTATCTCCTGACCATATATACCATGCTTATATGCCATTATTCAACACCTCCCATTTCTCTATAGGCAAGATTGAGAGGTGTTCCTTTTTTCTTCACACTCTCCATTGCCTGGTTTAACTGAGCCACTGGTACAAACAATCTGCCAATGAACGGCATTTCAGCTTTTAAGCTATCAATCAATGCCTCTGGCTTTGCCTTATACACAGTGTAGGTTTTCAGCCCTTTTCTCAGGTTATTTAAACCGATATACACAACAGCCTCATTATCTGCTTCAATCTGCTGTTTTTCAGCAGATGCAGTTTTTGCTCTTGCCATCTTCATTCCTCCTTTACAGCTCCGTAGAGCCGGATAATCTGATCTACGTTTATACCTGGCTTACCTATGTTGTATTTGACTTTCATCCAGCCAATCCATTCAGGAAAACCCTGCTCTTCAGGAATACCGGTTTCGGTATTTCCCTCCAGCCGAAACATTCCTCCAACAATGGGATTCTGCCACAGCCATTGACGAATAAGCTCCAGAGCATGATACAGCTCCATATGGCCATAATACTTATCCCTGTTATATGTGCATACCAGTAACTGCAGTTCAACAGTTGATTCATCTTTTGAATCATTTATTTTTACTGGTCGGATAACGGTGCACGGATCCTGCTGGGTTTTATCTTTCTCGCTGATAGTGCGTGGTAAAAAACCAGCATATACATGCATCTGCTTGCCATCAAGTCGTTCATCAGTAGCTCTGTAATCTATGTCATTGAATTTCTCCTGTAGAAATTCTGCCAATTTTGTAGCGCATACCATAGGTGTCATTAGTAGTCCTGCCCCCTTCCATAGACCATAGCGTGCTCTAGGCGGTCGCTGAATACCTCTGCCATACGTTTCTGTACTATTTCAGCTACATGGACATTACCGCCCATCTGAGGCACTGACAAAGTAAATTCACGCTCTATAGGTAGTCGTTTCTGGGTTACTCTATGATAAATACCAGCTTTGTTGGCAGACACAAAGAAGGAATGAGGCAACGGCTTCCTTGCTTTCTTGATTTTGACACTAATCATGCCTCTGCTAGTTCTGGGGCTAAACTCCATAATATCTAGAGGTCGCCCCGATATCTTCAATACACCGCCCAGCCCGCTAGAGGCTTTCTGCATTTGTATAGCTCCCTTTATGGTTCCAGCCTTAACGCTGTACTCAGAACGGATACCCTTTGATATAGCAGCCCTGCCAGCTGTTAAAGAGCGCCCGGTGGCAGACTTAATAGCGGCCTTGGCTCTATTGGGCTGTTGCTTTAGATATTCACAGCAAGCTTCAATACCTGATACGTCAATATCTATGTTCATAGCTGATCCACCTCCAGAGTTATAGTAGTAATACCATTATCCTCTACAGCATCCCCTACGCGGAATGTTTCTCCGTCCAGCTCTACCACATTGCCATGAGCCAATCTTTCGGGCAAATCTGCTGTCTTGATATGCAACACTCTTGTCAGAGCGCTTATACCGTCAAAAGCAGGTGTACCGTTAGCCTTGGTTATCTGTTCCTTGGTTGTTAATCCTTCCAACACGCAGATAACATCCTGGCCGTTAATATTGTGAGTCTCGGCGAATTCATCGGCATTGATGAATATATCCAAATCAGCCTCCAGCTGTTCTTTGAAACTAATCATTTCTTTGCCCTGCTGGAGCTGGCAGTTTTGCCAGCAGTTCTGCTGGTGCCTGCCTTGGCAGTCTTGGCTCTTGGCTTGCTTTTTGCCGGCGCAGATTCCAATGTTTCCTTTGTGTCAGACTCTGAAACCGCTTCCAGCATTTCCAATGTGTCACACTCTGACACCGCTTCCGGCATTTCCAGTGTGTCACACTCTGACACATCAGGCAATAAGCTATAAGCCCCGGCAGATTGCTCTGCCAGGGAAATAGCCATATCGCGGGGAAGATCTACACAATCACCCTGCTTGTAGAGTTTGCCCTGATGCCTCAGCATGAACTTATTAATCAATAACTTCACAGCAAACCCTCCTCATTTTGCTTTGATAACCGCCCAGTCGTCCACGGATTCAGGAGCCAATACACAACGGCAATACATAGCCAAAGATACGGTATTATCGTTCTCGTTAGCTCTGTATGCCGGTACATAGTTTCCTGCATAAGTCTTGAAGCTGCTGCCTTCTACCAAGGTTACAGCGCCATGCAGCTGACGGCCACGGCCCGGAATACCAATAATAACATCATCATCGCCAATAAAGCTCTTTACATTGCCCTCATCATCAACGTAAGTCTCCATATAGGAATACAGCTCCAGATTCAGGCTCATGATAGTACCGATATACATAATCTGCGGTGCAGTCAAACGTGGCTGGAAGCTCATCATGTTGAGATTATTGGCATTTGGAATAGCCAGATAATCCATAATAGCAGTGTTACCGAGAATATAATTCATGATATTCTTACCGCAAATAGCTACACTAGGCACAATGCCGGCATTCTCCTGAATGCTGTTGGACATTTCTGCCAAATCACCATAAATATCTGCATTGGCCTGGTCCCACTTGGTAGTAGGCTCCAGCTTCTGTGTCCAATCCTCGAATTTGATGGTATCAGTTTTGGCAACCTGTCCATCACTAGCATAGCCCTCAATCTCACACTGGCCAGTCAGCAGAATATCTGCTGCCATCTTATTCTTGCGGTTGATTACCATGTTCTGCAGCTCTACCAAATCTTTAGCCAGAATATCATTAGCTCGCTGTTCTGGTGTGCAAACGCTGTAGACATCCTCGCCAAACTGCCTAACCATCAATTCCTCAGCAGACAGCACACGACGTGGCCCCATCATAGGAGGCTCGTACAGGTCGATTTTGGAGCCGGTACGGCTGGTATTTACGCCATTTGTACCAGGAATAACAAAAGGTGCCAGCTTGCGGGCTCCCTTGCGATACTCTACGGCAATCTTGCTGGTTACAGCAGTAGGAGGCACAACAGGAAAGAAAGTATCAACCAAAAAAGAAGATGGCTGCTTCATTCTGTCCATAGCCTGCATCAAAGTATATGTGTCCTTAAAAAGTTCTCCCATATCTTTCACCTCTTTCTTAGCGGATGGAAGTCAGATAAATATTCTTATCCCGCAATTCTGCTTCATGGGCGCCTACGGTATCCCCGTCAGCCACAATCAGCTTCTCGCGATTGAAGATACCGCTGACATATACAGTCAATACAGTATCTGTTGCCGTAGCATCCTCAGCCACAACATACTCAGCCACATCAGTAGTACCGCCAGAGCTGGCCTTGTTGGTTCCCACCAGCACACCAGCAGCAGTGACGATAGAGCCACGCTTCAAAGCTGTACCAGCTGTAATTGTGATATTGTGGCGCATGGCAGTAACTTCATGACCGCCAATCAGCTCTTCAAATGTTGCACCCGTCTCGGTTGCTCGAATAGCCATATTATTCACCTCTCACTTTCTGCATAGCCTTAACCAGATTATCAATCTCCAAGGCCTTGTTATCCTGCGGAACACCGTCGCTGGTCTGAGGAGCTACACCATTAGAGCCGGATGCTAGCTGGTCTTTAATCAAATTCTTGATTTCTTCCAGCCCCTTATCTTTTGCAGGCTTTTCTGCCTCAGCCTTAGCAGCATCTACATACTCTTTAATCTCCTCAGCAGTATTGCCATTTTTCTTGGCAATTTCTACAATCTTGTTGATCAGCTCATTGCCGTCGCGAAGATTATCTAAATCCAGCATGCGCTGGCGCTCTACTGTTACCGGATCAGTCTCTGTATTAGAGTTTTTATTCTTACCGGTTACAGCGTCTTTAATGTCCTGCAACAAGGACATCAGCTTGCTTTCGTTCATATTCTTATCATCCTTTCCATGCCTGTTTATGATTTCTTCCAGCCGGCGGGGATTGTGGAACCGCTGGAGGTTGCAGGTCATATTATTGACTACAACCATGCCATTGCTGATGGAATTTTCTATCTTCACATCATCGGCTAGCTCGTCTACAAATCCATAATCCATAGCCTCCTGCGCTGTCATCCATGTTTCATTGTCCATCATCTTTTTCAGCTTATTTTCTGCTACATCAGTGCATTTCTTCAAATACACATTGATGATAGTCTGCTTAACCGTAGACAGCTGGTTTGCTATGTCTTTGAGCTGGTTTTCATTCAGATAGCTGCATACCCCCACCATCGGATTATGTATCATGAAGATAGCGTTATCTGGCATAATAACTTTGTCAGCAGCACAGGTTATGATAGTAGCGGCACTGGCAGCCATGCCATCAATATATGCAGTGATACTGCCTTCGTAGGCCTTTAGCTGATTGTAAATAGCCTGGGCTGCAAATACATCACCGCCCGGGCTGTTGATACGCAATGTCAGCGGTTTGCCTGCCATACTGCGTATATCCTCAGCGAACTGTTTGGGTGTTACCTCATCCCCATACCAGGTTTCATTGGCAATTTCACCATACAGCAACAGCTCGGCATCCTCACTATCTGCTTCATTGCGAATCTGCCAAAATTTTTTATTCTTCATCGTCTTCATCACCTCCTTTCTCTGTTAGATCTTCCAAGTCCGTAGACAGCACTGTAGGCACTCCCAGCACAACACCAGAGTCCTTAACTTTGCTCTTAGCAATTCTAATAGCTTCCAGATTCTCATAGAAATCGCTCCCTGTCATTTCTGCTGCCTCGCGCTCCGGAGTAGATAAGCCATACTGAATACGTAAAGCTGCGCCGTTTACGTCCTTGATTGGATCCAAAATGCTCATAGATGGCCCATACCACTCCGCATTGCTGTATGCAAACCTGATGGCAGGATCAGAAAAGAAGCCTGGTGCTTCCAATCTGCCTGTGGCCACAGCTTCCACTAACCACATCTCGTACACAGGCTGGCAGAAATCGCGGGTAAACCATGCCCGTCTCAGCTTGAATTGCTCCCATGCCTGCAATAAAGCAGCACGGCTGGCGCTGTAGGAGCTGGTAAATGATTTCATCAGCACTTCGTAAGGAATATTCAAAGAAGCGGATATCTGCTTTACAAACTGAGTCACAAAGCTGTCAAATGTGGCCTGTCCGCCGTCGACTCCGACGGACTTTACGTCAATGTTTTTAGGCAGTGCATTGATAGTACCAGGGCCTAAATGATACTCGCTGGCATTGACTACCGGCTCTTGTGGATCTGCACCTTCACCCTCGTATGTGCTGGCTCCCAACACCCCGCTAATATCTCCAGCAACGCTGCTTTTACCGGTAGAGGTAAAGAACAGAGTAAAGAAAGAGCGCATAATAGCAGCCACCAGCTCTGCATCTGCATAGCGAGATACCTGCTTTAGTGCCGTTAGCACAGGTGCAAGATATGGCACACCTCTGTATTGCTCCGGCCTCTCATCGTGGCAGATATGGAGCACATTGGGCTTACCTACCAGCTGACCGAAAGCCTCTATTCTTGTCCAGTTGGTAGCTCTGTTAATTTCTACAGGATCATATGGAACCTTGTTAGAAATCCAATAGGCTTCTACAGCTCCATCTTTGTTGACTTCCACGCCGTTAACTATCTTATTCACTCCGTTAGGGGCCAGCATTTCCACGCTGAGGGGGCCTGTAATGCCGTAATAGTCTTGCCCCATAGGATTAGATACCCTATTACCCTCTATAGCCTGTATGCGCAATGTGTAGGGCATATTCTCATTGTAGCCACGACGGAACAAAGCAAAGCTATCTCCGTCCGTCATATATGCTTTGTAGAGAATTTCCTGAAGGTCGTAGAAATTGTTCCGCTTGCGAATATCGCACAGCTTAGAGCTGGCCCATAAATCAAATTCAGCAGATGCCTTTTTATTCCATTCCTCTGCTTCATCCGGCTTCATATCCAGCATCTTGTATTTAATCTTTGGAAATACTTTCAGCCCTGCTCCTACCGTGTACTGAGTAGTAGTAGCAATTGCAGCGCTGCCTATAGGGGTATTGATAACCTGATCAGCCGCCCTGCTTCGGAGTATATCTAAATGAGCATTGATATCAGATTTGGCGCTGGACTTAATGGGATTCCATGCTTTTAATACTCCCGAAGTGCGGGATGCACCGCCACCATCGTAGCCCGTATTCTTAATATTTAACTTATTAACACCTGCTATTCTCCTGGTGGGAGTCCTAGCCTTGTACTTTTTTCTCACAATTCCGCCTCCTAATCATGAAATACTACTCTCATACTGCGACGAGTTTTTATTTCTGAATCGTCCAGAGAGGCACCAGCAGACAGCAAATCATCAATGGCGGCCCTGATTTCTGCCAAATTGGCTCGTGTCAGAGTTCGATTCCCTACAGTATAGCTTTGACCTGACAAAACCGCCCGCTCTGCTGCGTAGTAATTCCGCAAGCGCTCGTTGTTCATCTGCTTATTACTCATAATTATCTGCTTGTTATCAGTGTCAGAGGATACATCTGCCATATATAATCACCTCTTTTTTTTGAATTTTATAGCCCTTTTCCGTAGATTTTGCGCAGAAAACCCATTTTAATAATAATTTTGGGTGCTAGAAGCGCTCTTCTTTGGGTGGCTCGTGTGGGTTGCATTGTTCTGATTCTTACGACTAAACCGCCCAGAGGGACGTCTAGGTAGTGGCGCCGGTGTATCCTCTGTCGGTACAACGCTTTTGGAGAAGGCTTTATTGAGCAGTTTTTCTAAGGATATTGCTGGCTTTTGGTCGTAAACAGCTTCATACTGCCTTTCCCAATCTACCTTACAAGACTGCATAGCTGCTAAATTATAAACTCGCAAATCCAATGGCTCATTGCGCACACCAGATTTAGGCACCCACACATTTTTCAGCGTGCCATTACGCTTTACCAATCTCTTTTCCTCGGACAGCAAGCCTTTGAAATACACTTCGTTGTATCCCCTATGAGCTAGCTCCTTATCGCCATCTAAGCCGAAATGGAAATAGCCATCGCCAACTTCTTGAATAGCCAGTCTGTTAAATACCTGTTGCTTGCCATCGTCTACACCAAGGATAATCAAAGGTACTTTGCAGCCTGTTTCCTTACCCAGCTTGTACAGCAGCTCTATGCCCGGCCTATTGGCATAACCCTTGATAGGGAATCTGTTATTGTGCTTGCCACAATACCGGTAAACATGACCTGTATAGTGACCGCCTGAATCCACAAAGGTTCTGTACACCTTTAGGCCCTTACCATCGGCAAATCTATATACTCTATCTAGGATTTTATCCAATTCGTCCCAGGTAGCAGACAAATCAGGCCTTGATAAAATCATACCTTTGACGATGCCCCAGCACTCCTCACCGAAGCCCCAGCCACAGACTTCATACTCTAAGCGGTTGTCCTGCACATCCACTCCAGCAGTCAACAATAAAACTCCCTCCGGCAAGGAAGCGCCGTATTGTTCCCGTCGTTTCATTAAAGGCATGGCATCTGCTAGATTATCATCAAGACTATACGGCTCTCCAAAGCGGGTATTAACTATTACCTTTTCTTTGTTGGGATCTCCCTTAGCTTCCAGCCACTCACCCATGATTTTCTTCCATGAGATCCAAGGGCTGCTAAAGGCATTGAGCCAAAAGGATCTAATGCCGTTATTGATGGCTTCTGGGTTCTGAGGAATATATTTCTGTGGTGCTGCTTTTATTTTCTGCTCCGTAAAGTAAAAACCGCAGTCAGGACACACCCACTTTACATCATTGACCACGACAATCTTACGGCCTTTTTTGTCCTGGTGCTCCGTGTGATTTGTTGCGAAATCAATGTATCTCAGAGCATGATATTCACCGCAATTTGGACATTTATACTGCCATTCTTCCTGTGTGCCAGCAATATATTCATCCTCAATTCTGCTTTCCCCCTCATTTGTGGGGGTAGAAAACAAGCCCATGACACGATTCCAGAATGTTGTCATACGCTTTTCAGCCAAACCAACCGGATCACCCTCGCCGCCTGCTGACTCTGGGAATCTATCCACCTCATCAGCTAGCAAAATTCTCACAGGTCTGGATGCTAGCCCCGCGGGGGAATTTGCCCCGCACATAACTAAACGTCCTCCTGGGAATATCTTAGACAAAATAGTGTTGTTACCATCTCTAGTTTTGGCTTCATACTTGCCATTTTTACTCTTTATGTCGTAAAACAGGCCATTGAGTACCTTGGTATCGCGGATCATGGGCGAAATACGGGACTTGGAATAATCTTCCGCCAACTCAATAGTGGGCTGGATCATCATAATAGGGCATGGATCTAAATGAGCAAACCGCCCGATGACATTATTCATAATATCTGATTTGCCTATTTGGCTGGAGCTCATGACTGCGACTTTCTGAATCCCTGGTTGAGTAAAGGCATTCATGATTTCTTCCTGGTAGGGTGCACGGGAGGTTTTCCACCGCCCAGGCTCTGCTGACACACCAGAGGAAAGTATTCTATAGCTATCCGCCCATACGCTGACAGATGTCTTAGGCTGTGGCTTCAAGCCTTTTTGCGAAACATACTTCCATAACTCACTGGCTGGCTTCAGTTTCTTCACTGTCAATCACTTCCTCTGATGTGAACATATCCGGCTTGTACTCTGATAGCTCAGACAGTTTCTCCTCGATTTCCTCGGTCAAAACACTGTAAATTTTATTTTTACCAGCGCCATTCAGCATAGGCGCAATCTTGGAAGGCATACCCAGCAGCTGAGTACGCAAATTAGACACCATTTCCGTCATAACTAGCTCAACAGTCATAGCATCGTAAGCCCTGGCTTCTTCTTTTGCTAGTCGAAGTTCTGCCAGCTCCCGCTTTACTTTTTCATGCTTGGCTTTTTCAGACATATAGTCAAGGCCGCTATCTCCCTCGCTGGCACCCTTGAAAACAGTGTAGGCTTGTATAGACTTGACTAAGAATACAGCTCCGCTTTTGTCGCTATCATCTCGAAAGACTATGCCTTCTTTGATAAGCTGGGACACTCTGGCATTGGTTATGCCTAAAGCCTTGGCCAAATTTGTCTGAGACACTGTAATTTTCCTTGGATCACCTGTAACTTTCACTGTTTTCACCTCCTCGAAATTGGCAACAGAAAAAGGACATGAAATCAATCATGTCCCCTGCATCTGCATTTATGATTATGTGCCTGAATCTTATGCGCTATAATTTAACATTTTTAGACAAAATTTTCAGACAATGAATCTTTGTTAGTAGAAAACGCATTTTCTGGATTCCAAAATATTAACTAAGCGATGATTTTTTTTTGCGGCTAGAGCGTTTTTGGGGTTCGCAAGCGACCGCAACCCTTTATTTTTCGCTGGAAGAACCTACTGCCCGCCCGAAAGCAAAGCGAAACAGCACATTGTGTTTGCTCTTTATTTGAGTACTTTCACATCCGTGCTCTTGTAGCTGCCGCCTGACTTCTTACAGTGTGAGCCATGCCCTCCCTGCATCAAGTCGCGGGTGCTGACCTTCTTATGTGTCCTGCACTTGCGATTAACGCAGTATATCATTGCAGCCGTGCATACATCATCTTCATTGTGTGCACATCCCCTAGTGTTGCAATACACCTTTGTCACCAGCTCACCACCTTTTTTTCGTGCAATACAAAAGCCTCGCAACATCTGCGAGGCTCTTTGTCTATATCCATCAGTATAACCATTATACCACGGATTTTTCGTTTTTATTACCAAAATAGAATTTTTATTTCGTGTCAGGCTCTGACACATTCCTATACTCATCCATCAGCTTTCCTGCCAAGCCAATGTCTTTCTTTACCATGCTGGTAAATTCCTTGATAAGCAGCCATTCATCTTCATAGGCTCTTATCTGATGCTGTTTGCGTTGTCCGTCTGGATTAGTGGTCCCCTTTGGCCTGCCTGTCTGATTCGGCCTCCTGCCACCCCAACTATATTTCTTTGCTACATTTTCCTTGTTATCCATGCCCCAATAATGCCTCCTGCTATTAATGCCTTAAATGCTTCTTTATCCCAATCAGTGAATAGCAACAAGCCACACATTACGACTAATTCGATAATGTCGTGACGATGCTTCTTTAGCCAATCCATTGCAATTCCTCCGTTTCTGATATATAATTTCAGTAGCGGCACTGTTGGAGCAGTGCCACTACCTAGACCTTCAATTACTTGTGCTTTTTGTTCTTGGGGGTCTTTTTCTTTTTCTCCTTTCTCTTCTCTTTGTTCTCAATGTGGTGTTCGATTTTATCAATCAACCACATTAGAACACCGATAACGAAGTACCAATCTTCTTTTTCCACATCATCACCTCCTTACAATTATATAATAACATATATTTGCTTATTTGTCAATCATTTATTCAAATTTATGTAAAATAAAAATGCGGATGTCTAGCTACCTAGATGTCCGCATTATTTTTTTGAGCTTTTAGAATACTTTCACCAATCCCGCCTGCACGGCAACTACTACAGCATAACTTCTGATAGAGTTCAATGTGTGAAAATATGTATTCTGTGATATTTCGAGATTGATACATGTTCTCGTATATGACTCGCCCTGCCTATATCTTTTCCTCGCAATGGTCTTTTGCTTTTTATTCAGCCCTTCGTATATTTTCTTTATTGCTAGAAGCCATAGCTCTGGCCTAACTACCTCGGAACCATCTGACAAAACGACTTTTGACAGCGGGGTTATATTCCTCAGTGCTGCACTCTCTGTCGGGCTGCTGATTATTGCAGAACTACCTGCACCCGTGGAAGCCACATCCAATCTCGCTTCATCAACCGCCTGCTTTATTTCTTTTTCGCGGAACAGATGCCATTCCACCATCATTGCGTACTTGTTTGTATTTCTGCCCAATCAGCTCCCGCCCTTCTCAGCTCAGTATTGCAGTTTATGCAGCATCTATCATCATCACATTGTACAACATCATTTATGATTTCGCCACCTTAGAACGGTATATCTTCATCAGCAGCAGGACGACCGCCGAATACATTCTGCTGGGACTGACCAAAAGCAGCATCTATATTGCTGTTATCGGGTGGTGGAGGTGGTGCTGAATTGTCATTATTACTACTGCTACCGCAGAAATCAAAGGTTTCTACAACAACCTCTGTAACATACCGTTTATTTCCGTTCTTATCGTCATAGTTTCTTACCTGCATACGGCCCTCTACCAACACCTCACGGCCTTTAGAGAGATAGCGGGCAAATGTTTCTGCTAACTGCCCCCAGATTACCAGTGGAATGAAATCCGCCCCGCCGTCTTTACCCCTGCGATTTACTGCTAAATTTACTTGTGCTACAGACTTACCCGAATTGGTAGTCCGTAGATCTACATCTCTGGCCAATCTGCCATGCAATATTACCTTGTTCATTCTCAACCTCCGCATTTATTGCCATTTATTATACACTCCGCCGGTATCTGATACCCTAGCCGTATAGCCCATCTTACATATTTGGGGTAATACATAATATGCTCATACATTTTGCTACCAGTCAGTATATACAGGACGGATATTATATCTAGCTGTTCCTCTGTGAAGTTTTTCTCTGCTTCTACCCTGCTGGTCGGTGTTGGATTCTCCGACAACTCTTCTGCTCGAATTGTCTTCATAGCAGCCTTTATCAACTCACTACACTCTTCTGCTAATTGCTCCAGAAGTTCTCTTCTAGTCAGCTTGTTTTTGATGTACTTTCTGCATTCAGCCAACAACATCTCAGAGCATATAATTTGAGTACCATCATACTCATATATGTCATTCCAGAATGTCTTTATTTTCATTCTCGCTCTCCTTAATGTCTGCCATAAATTCAGCCAGCTTCCTAGATAATCTTTTTGCGATATACAATGTTTTGGACTCTTTCATGTTTTCCCCTCCTAACATTCCCACCGACCAAAATACAAATTATTAGAGCCCCGCCTGCACCGCCCAGCAACACACCAGCAGTAAAAGCTACGGCCATACCAATATCAACATCCACGAGTATTCCCTCCTATGCTTTCATCCACGCGTTGCCGTCGTCAAATATACCCTGACCTTTTCTGATGCAATCAAATTCCTTGATGTGCTCTTTGCACAGCTTTTCCAGATATTCCAGATACTCCATGTAGCTCTTTATGCCAGCATCATATTTTGCTCTTATGGTTTCTATGAACCGCCTGATACGCTTTATCCTGAAGCCAAAATAATCATGGAGTACTAGCATAGATGCAATTTCTGAATTCTGAAACTCCTGATATGTGCGCTGATACTTTTTATAGCCGTGCATAGCTTGGTATGCATTCTTTCCCTCGATTTTATTCAGATAATAGCCATCCGCGTCAAATGGATCCTGCTGATAGTCTGTATAACCAAATGAGCCATCATCCTCTTTGGGACTGCCTTTGACCGTCACTTCTATGATGTCTTTTACCGCTCCCCCGCTGGTATCATCAATAGCATACCGGTAAACATCTTTCAGTTTTTCACGGAACTCGCTTAACTGCTTGCCTGTGAACTTAAAGGCTTCTTTTAAGGTGAGCATGTGGAACCACAAGGCATGCGCCCTTGCTATGGCCACTATCTGATTCAAATCTGTCTTAGAGATATAATTGCTACGCTTTTCATCTTTCATGGCCATGTGTATTTCCCTAGTCTTGAACGGCCTGCTTCTAGGAGTTTCCCCAGATGCCATTTTAGCCTTGTCTAATTGTCTTACTTTGTTGATTAATATTTTTTTCTTGAAACTTCCCATCTTTCAGTATCCTTTCTGAAGCTATCTTGAATTTTTGTTGAAGTGCTTCAAGATAGCTGTAATCTTACTCCTGCTCCAGCCACTTCTTTATGCCGTTCCGGCAAGAATCGCGATAATCGTTGCAGCAGTGGTTGTATTCGTCATTATACATGCAATGCTGGCAGCTCATGTCATCATCACTATATATTAGAACATGTGCTAGTGTCTTATTATCTAGCGATTTCAGCCACTCCGTAAAGCAAGCAATAGCTTTTTCTCTGTTTGTCATTATGTTATCTCCTTTTATTTCTTCCACCAGTCATTTCGCCATTTGAGCCACTGATTTGTAGCTATGATTTTCGCCGTAGTCCAAGTATCTTTACCTGACTGACGGATTTTCTCTTGTATAACACTGTCTACACCAGCGCGCCATGTTTGATATTTTTCACATTTGCCGTGGCAACCCATATGTCTTGTACTACAGTCCTTGCAAGGGCAAGGTTTTCTGTCCATCGACAGTATTATCAGCCCTGCATCCTGTCTGTGCTCAATCACTAGCTTCACCATCCTCCATACTTAGACTCTAGGCTCCCATTTCTGTAATAGCTGGGAGCTGCAGCTTTTTGATGGATACGCAGTATTTCGCCCCGCTTTTCTGTCATGCCTTTTGGAATAGCGCCCTTATCACAGTCAGGTAAAGGGCATTGGAAGCAGTCATAAAAATCCTGACAGTGCCATATGCCATCTTTGTCGTACATGTAATCATCTCCTAGCTTCTGCTACCGCCCAGGGATTACAACATATCCCAAAAGAGTTTTTCTAACTTTTTGTCGCGCCTTTTTGCTGACATCATATAGACAACGCTATTTGGAGCAGCTTCTGTCAGCGTGCAAGCATTGCGGTTGTGAAGCGGGCAATAGCCGCAATCTGTTCCACTACTTGAATATTTTCTGATTGCAGCACAGGCAGCAGCTATATCTACCACGGCTCTCCGCATTATATCCTTGTTCCATTCCAAATCACGTTCTTTGTTTTGTGCCTCTTGTGTGTCAGGCTCTGACACATCTTCTTTTTTAGCTTCGGTGTCAGGCTTCACATCTTTTTTTCTACAAGGCTGCTGTGCATTGCAAGGTTCAGTACACGTTGCACAGCATTTTTCGCAAAGCGTAGCTGAAAAACATCTTTCACATGGCTCCAAACTGTCCCAACCGTTAGACTTTACTTTCTCCATAATCCGCTGGAGCTTCATTTCTTTGGTGTCATTGCTTTTCGGTGAATTATCAATTACTTTTTCCTCGGTGTTATGTGTTTCCGGCGGATTATCCATAACTTTTTCCTTGAAGTCATTGCTTTCCGGTGAATCATCAATTACTTCTGCCTGTGTGTCAGGCTCTGACACATTATCTAGTGCATTATCTGGTGCTTTATCCGGTACATTATCCGGTGCTTTATTTTGTACTTTAGCTTCTAACTGCTGGCGGAACTGTCTTACCACATCAGCTGTAACCTTTTCTCCTGCTCTGATTCTATCCAGCCAATTCATCTGATCAGCTGTAGTCAGCTTGGACAGCTCTACCGCCACGGCTTTTGATAGCTCTCCCTTTAGGAAATCCTGTTTTAGATAAAAAATCAGATTCTGCTCAATGGTCATGTACTCGCCTACAGCGCCCGCGGACATATTCAGCTTCCTAGCCACCATGTCCCGCACCCGCCCAGGCAGATTCTCTTTTTTCTTTTGCTCAGTCAGCAGGCTGTACATTTTCAGCGTCTGCTTCATGATTTCCCCCTGGCTTAGCTCACGATTGACAGCGTTAGCGGATATGAGCTTGATGTGAGCTGATGTATCATCCTTGTCCGGATCTAAGATTACTGGTATCATCTTCCACTGCTCCGGATCTTCCTTAGCCAGCAGGCGGATAGCTGCTACCCGCCTATGGCCACTGATAATCATGTATTTACCGCCTGGCATATAACGCACCAGAGGGAACTGCAGCAAGCCGTTCAGCTTTATATCATCAGCCAGTGCCTCAACACCGGATACATTGTATATTTTCTCGTTAAACTCATCCGGCTCTAGCTGGTTCAGCCATACCCACCTTTGCTCCATGCGAGGCTTGCTATCCCCTGCGGAATCTATGTTAAATTTTGGCATTATATACATCTCCTATCTCATACTGCCAGCATAACTGCCATAAGCCATGCAAATCCTGTCCACGCCATGCACTGTAATACTTTTTTGACGGATACATCCTCTGGGGCCAGTCCAAGACTATCAAGGAACTCCACATAAGCCATATACAGATTGCTTGGCTTTTTGTTTCGTCTGATTACTTTTACATGAGGCATAAGCACAATATTCCTGCGCTTGCCCTCTACGTATCTACTATCACGGAAATTTTCTTTGATTACTTCTCTCGCCATCGTGGCACCCTCCTTTTAGTTATTCTCAACGTATCTCAGGTACTCGGCTGCCAAATCTCTATAATTCTTGGCTGCCATGCTCCGAACACTTTTTACAGTGATTATCTCAGAGCTAAATGTTGCGTCATTAACGCGTGGCGAATATTTGATTTTTGTTTTGAGCATTTTGTATCTCTGCTGACCTGTGCTGTCATGCCCGCTTTCCAGCCATTCGGCCCCCTCTCTTTCCAGAGTATTGTTATTATGCTGCATGGTGACTAGACAGCCCACAAATTTTATGCGCGGATTCCAATACTGCATCAAGGCTTTAACCCGCTCTTGAATAAAGCTGATACCGTAAAAGCTGTACTTGTCTATCTTCACCGGCACAATGTAATCATCCGAAGCTATGATAGCGTTATCAAAGCTAAAATCAAGATTAGGCCCGTTATCAATAATCGCAAAATCGTATTCATCTGCTACCTCCAATAATGCTTCCCGCAACCTTATCTCTCTTGGCATCTTCCCAGATTCAACCATCAGCTCACGATTGGCAGCCGCTAGATTCATATTTGATGGTAAAACATCTATATTGGGATTGCTGGTATGACAAATGCATTCTCTAATATTTTTCTCCATACACAGAATTTCTGCCGTTCCTGATGCATCTATGTCGAATACACAGAAAAACTGACTGGCGTTGCCTTGCTGATCATTGTCTACTACCAGCACCTTTTTATTAAACTCCGTGGCTAGTATTCCTGCCAGATTAACAGCGGTGGTGGTTTTACCCACCCCGCCCTTCAAATTGCATACGCTTAATGTTCTCATTGGTTTTCTCCTTTTGCTTTTCTAAATGCATACCTTGCTTCTTTGGGATTCTTGTAGTCAAGAAATAATACCGCTGGGCCTGTGCATTTTACCTCATAAGGTTTTAAATCCTCCTGGGTAACATACTGACGGCCGTAGATGTTTTTCATGTCTCTGAATACCGCCCAGGGGACAAAATAGTATTTATTCTGAATCCCGCAGCATACACCAGCAAATGCAGCCATCTTCCAGTACCTTTCCAATGCTTGCCACTGTCTGCCTGTCAGGGCCCTAGTCTCTAATCTGTCTTTGCTAGTATATTTAGCTTCAAAGACGATGCATCGTCCTTTGCTGACCGCACCCATAAAATCCGGATCCGCATGACGCAGGAATTGAACATTTGCCCTGCCTGCTGCCAATTTCTTAATTACCCGGAAAGGCTCTGGGATTTTGGCCACGGAAGCCTTGTTGCTTTCTTCGTACATCTTGCAGGCGGTTTCGATTTGATTTTCAAAATCCTTTCCCGACTCTGATGAAGCACGGCCTCTCTTTCTATTTGCTTCCCTTGCCTTGGCGCACTCCTCACGGAACTTCTCTGCATTAAAATCTTTATCCCAGGGCATTGTGTCAAATCTCATTCCGCCCTCTCCTTTGCTTCCTCTGCTTGCTCAGTGGCTTCCCCAAAATTTAGTGACTGCTGAGCACGGCAGCCATCTATGTACTTGAAGCACTCCTGCTCCAGCTCATGTACCAGCTGATCCAGCTTCCTTTCGGCGAAATACATTTCGGGATAGCTGCTGACGAAAATAGCAGGCAGATGTATTTTGACTATGCACCCGCTTTCAGGGACATATCTCGCCCCCTTAACATTTATGACTGTTTCATTTTCTTCGTGCTTGATAGCCACAGCATTAATCACCATATTGTCTGTAATGGCTTTAGCTTCACCGCGGAACCAGCACAGGCCTTGGATAACGTAGGAAAACCTGTGGTAGGCTTCCCCCAGAGCTGGATCCGCCAACTCCGTAGCTTTCAGGGAACGATTCTCCCAGGCGAAAGCTCCCTCTTCCGCCCACTTGATTATTTTTGCTTTATTGCTGATGGAGCAATAAAGCAGCTTTCTGTTTTTACTCATTTCTTCACTCCTCTCTTTTTATCCACACTGGTGGATTCTTTTGTGGATATGTTCTTTTTCAATCTCATGCGACAGAATATATACCAATGCCCTGTCTGCTCGTTGTAGGATTTCTCGACACTCTGAACGAAGTAGCCAGCATTGTCTTTTTCGATGGCAGCAACGAACAATTCACTATCCTCTGGAAGCTCCACAATGGTATTAAATCTCTTTCGGGAGATACTACTTTTAGCTTCACTTATCCACGGACGGGTTAAGCCCCTTGACGGAATCCACCGCTTTTCCCATTTGCTTCTTTCTCCATCCTTGGTTTTGGGATTATTCCCACCTTTAGCCAAATAATTGATAATGGCGGTCAGCCCTTCCTTTGGATCAGCCTTCAGGCGGTCAGCGTTGCAGAAGCCGTACTTCCATGTGGCTTCCACGGTATCTCTGTCCAGCTCCCCATCCATGATGATATGGAAATGGAATCTACCTCTTTTGCTTATCTCAAAGACAATAATGTATTTGGCATTGCCAAGGCCCCGCCTCTTCCTTTTGCCATTAAGATTGCGCAGGAAGCACTGTACTCTTTTCTTTGCCTCCTCCTCTGACTCTGGATAATTATTTTTATCAAATGTCAGATGGAGAACTAAATCTCTCCCTCCTTTGAAATTTGCTTCTATGAGAGCTTCGAAATATCTTCTAGCTCTCTTCTCATTCATCTTCTTTTGCTTAGGCATAGACTCTTTATAAATCTTCCTGCCCCTTCTGAGGTGATCACCATTAGGGGAATCAAAGTCCAAATACATCACTTGCATAAACTCTGATTTTTTATTCATGCCAGATGCATGACGTCTGATTCTTCTAATGCTATTCACCTTATTCACCACCTAGATATTTTTTATAGGGGACTTTTAGATATATGCTGACTTGTTAATACCCTACTACAAGCCCCCAAAGGGGCTAGCACCCCTTTTTTATTTATATATAATAGTAGGAAATTGTTCATTTTGCTTTTGACATAATTTATCTTTTTATTTTTTGCAACACATATAAAAATATTTGCTTTTTCTATTTACACATATTATTATATGTGTTATAATATAAATGTAAGGAGGTTAGCAATGAAAAGTTATTCATCTCGTGATGTGCTAAAAATTCTTAAAGCCGATGGCTGGTATGAAGTCAACTGCAAAGGCGACCATCACCAATTTAAGCACCCTACCAAGAAGGGACGTGTCACAGTCACACACCCTAAAAAAGACATTCCATTGGAAACCTTAAAGAGTATTTCACTACAGGCGGGAGTCAGCTTTGACTGACTCCCCAAAGGAGGCATATATATGAAAGACTTTTATACTTTTCCCTCTATTTTTCATGTAGCAGAGGATGGCATCTCTATCACCTTTCCAGACCTTCCTGGCTGTCTGCCTTGTGCCGATACCATGGAAGAAGCTTTCTCTAATGCACGAGAAGCCCTGCAGCTCCATTTGTACGGCATGGAAGAAGATGAGGAACCAATCCCGGATGCTTCACCAGTTTCAACCATCCGCCTTGGCGAAAATGATACCATTGCCATGATTGAAGCATGGATGCCACCTTTCAGGGAACGAATGGCTAATAAGGCTATCAGTAAGACTGTTACCATTCCACGCTGGCTTGATACTCTTGCAAAACGAGAGAATGTGAACTTTTCCCATATCTTCCAGCAGAGTCTAAAAGATTATCTAGGAGTTGGAGATAATCCTGCCAAGCATGTGCTAGCGTAAAAATTAGACTCATGCCCCGCTTGGCGGGGCTTTTTTTGTGTGTCAAGGAAACATTCTTTGCAGCATATTCCGCTTGATTTCCTTTAAGACACCAATAGCCTGCTCTTCCTTCAGCGCAATCCGATCGCATTTCCTTACCGCCTCCACTATCTCTGATTGCCGTTCCCTATTCTCTGTGAACTCCACTTTGAAGTACTTCAACAGCGTATTGAACTGCAGGTTTATGCCTGTCTGATAGGTATGAAAAAATCTAGCAGATGCACGCTGTACAGTGATAAATAAAAATTCTGGAATAACTTTTTCATTTGGAATAACTACAGCAAAGCGATTTTCCACTGCTGAGGCAGTATCTAAAAATCTGACTAACTCAGGAGCTGAGGCACTAAGGGGTATCAATGTGCATCCAGCAGGGTAAATTTTATCCTGTGCCCTCTCTATGGTTGCCAACTTTATAATTTTTACCTTCCTCATTGTCTTCCCCCTTCTAAAAAAGACTATCCATCATTGGTATTTGTGAGTTTTTGTATTTTTCTCGGATATATTTTGCGTATAGCTTTTTTTCTTTAGTAAGCCTTCTATCCTCTTCTAATGTTGTTCCCTGTAGTTCCTCAAACATCTTTGCAATATCCAATTCCACACTATGAATCTCCCTTTCGGTTTGACTCAGCTCATGAATTAGCTCAGACAAATCCTCGATTGGCTCAGGCTCAAATGTATCAACATACCTTGGTATGTTGAGGTTGAATTCGTTTTCCTGAATCTCGTCAAGACTGACAATATTAGAAAATTTATCCACCTTTTCCCGATTGAGATAAGTATCAGAAATTTTTGTTATGTGTTCATTTTGCATAACATTATGCTTGCCAGCTTTTTCAAAGCTATTGGCGGCATCAATGAAAAGAATATCCTCCTTGGTGTGATTCTTTTTCAATATAATCAAACACACTGGTATATCTGTATTTGCAAATAGCTTGTTTGGAAGTCCTATAACAGCATCCAAAAGATTTTTCTCTATCAGCTTCTGCCTGATGCCTGCCTCCTTGTTTCCTCTGAACAAAATACCGTGAGGCATTATAGCGATAAGCGTGCCATTTTCCCTCAGCAGGCTTAGGCCATGAATAAGAAAAGGGAAATCTGCTATATTCGGCATTTTGCCAAACTCATCATATTTCTGTGATTCTACCGGCTCCCAACGCATTGAATATGGTGGGTTCATTACGATGTTATCAACATTCACAGTGCTCATTTCTTCTTTGACTTCAATGCTGGAGAATCTTTCCCCTGGCATTAGGCTGTATACTGTGTTTATCTCACCTGTCAGGGAATTGCCATTAACCACATCAGCTCTTCTATTTCTTAGTGCCAGATTGCACAGCAGAAAAGGAATCGCACGCTCTGAAACCTCCTCGCAGTAAATGTAGCTTGCAGTGGGAATGGCTATGTTCAGACTTCCAGTGCCGGCGCATATATCTCCCAGCCCGCTTGCCTTAGGTAATATCTTAGATATTAGCTTTGTCAATGAGTCTGGAGTATAGTCCTGTTTCAGCTTTTTGCGGTCAGCATGTTCATTTTGGAAAATATCCCGCAGGCCATCATATGTATAATCCGTGGTTTGCTCTGCAATTTCAGTGAGGATTTTCTCCCTCTGCTCGCTGATTAACATCTTCTCAAGCAAGACATCCGCCATTTTATAAGATTCCATTTGCAACATTTCTGCTAATAACATGATTGAACTTTCATTCCTCCTTCTAACTCCACCACGGTACAGTCTAAACGGGAGCCACCTGCTATGGCTGGATATATTTCTCATGGCTTTTCGCTATCCGGGCGAACGCCATCATTTATCATTTGAGTAGCAATGGCGATTGCTATTATGTTTAACGCATATTCCCGATGATAGCTTTGCTCGCCATACTCTACTTTTATGTTTTGTAACCGCTTATCTTCTTTCATTTTTTTGCTCCTTTCCTGCTGGTACAGCAAACACCCATAGCAGCGTTGTGATGAAAACAGCAGTAAAGCCACAATGCTTATCCCCTCCCACCATCTGAAGGAGGGTGCAGTCTATACCGCAGGCACCTGCTGTGCCAGCAGGTGAATATTCTTAGTAGTAACCTCTACGGGCTGCAGCATTTAAAAGCTCTAGTCCTAGTTTCTTGATTGCTTCGTTGTACGAAGTAATACCGCGACACGCTTTGTAATACTGGATTGTCGCGTTGGTCAGTAAATCAAGACAATCCAGTTTGTCCATGTCATCTGGCTTAGACAAACTGGCTATTTGGTTTTCGTATGTCTCTATTACGACTTTTTCTTTGACTTTCATTGTGTTCTCCTTTCTGCCTTGCTGGCACAGCGGATACCTGCAGCAGCATCGTCCCGAAAAAAAATTTACGAAAAATCAACGATGCTTATCCCCTCCACTCAAGGGAGAGTGCTAGGGAGAGGCCGGGGATAATGCTAGAATTAAGCCTCTTCCAGAGGGTGTAGTCTAAACTGCAAGTATCCGCTGTGCCAACAATTTATGCTGACTTGCGGGCTTTTATTTTGGGAGTTGCTCAAGCATATCCCTTATCATGCGGATATATTCCCGAGGGTTCCACCCCTCAATCTGGCATACACGGATATCAAATAAAATATCTTTCTGGAGCCTTTCGATTGTCTGATGGCGTGCCAGCATATTGAATTGATACCGCTCTGCCTTGCTCAACCCCTGCAAAGTGGAGTTTTCGTTTATCGCGGGCATCGCAACTCCTCCAATGTGAACTCTATCCCTTTGAGGTGCTTATTGGTCAATGCCAATTTCTCTTCTTGACTGCCTACCGTTATAGAGTTGAACCGATGCCTTGCAAACTTCAATGCGCGCTCACGGCTGACTGGATTCCAATCACTAAACCATGCTTTGATAAAAATCTGTGTTTTCATATCCTGTTTTCTCCTTTCTATGTGTCAGAGTCTGACACGCTTCTAATCTCTGCTCTACAGTCCAAAGCCCCCGGCGATTTTGATTTTT